>Ga0308019_10000915_pt1 | contig 18272 bp, 10 predicted proteins | sample Neamet284_FD_203135 | JGI IMG/M metagenome (GOLD analysis project Ga0308019, IMG submission 203135) | Marine microbial communities from water near the shore, Antarctic Ocean - #284 | ecosystem: Environmental > Aquatic > Marine > Unclassified | place: Southern Ocean | collected 2014-10-01 | reverse complement strand
CATTAAATAAATTTAGGAATATGCTTTTTCCAGAGTAAGGAGTATAAACTCCCATGTCAGAAGAATATGCAGATTCGAATAGATCGGGTTGGTACAAGGAATTTATAAAAAATAATCCTAAGAAAGACCCTAAAAATAGTTATGACCCTAATACAGGAAGGTGGAGTCATGAAAAAGCACAACCAATAAGGAACAATACTATGCCGTATAAAATGAGTGACTTTGGATTAGAACTTCCAAAGTTGGATGAAATTACATTAGGAAACATGCTTAATAAGCAGAATAGGGAACAATATAGTGTCGATGGTCTCTCGGCTTTTTTCAATGCCCAACTTCCGAAAGAAGATGATGAAACATATGCAGACAAATCTCGAGGGGATGCTGGAGATCTATTTAAAAATTTTAAATTCGGTAACAATATGGCTACCTATCAATTAGGTAAGGGTGTATTAGATACAGGAGCGAATCTTTTCGATGTATTTAATAACTTTAGAAATTATGGGTTGCGTAAAGATCAGTTTGATTTCACAAAAGAACTAGGAAATAAGCAATACGCTGATGCAAAAGAAATACAAAATGTTAAATTTGATAAAATGGATTTTAATAGAAAAGAACGTAATAATTTTAAAAAGGCATATGGTGGTGCAGATGGTAACTATCTTATGGAAGACCCCGTATCCCGTAGAGCTTAATTAAATTATTAGTTTAGGAGAATATAGATGGCAGCCAAAAACATTTTCGATGATACTGCACTACTTCGAAGTCTCAAAGCAGCTGAATATAGCCCAGATGCACTAAGGGCAATGAATGATAATTTAAGTGCTAGAGAAACACTAGGTCGCGATACGTCAGAAGCATTAAGAGGTGCGGGTACTGATGTTCTTGATGTTGGTACAGGCCTAAAAAAGGCTGCAACTGACCAGTTTAAAAGTATGTTAGCTAAAGCTAGTAGAGCAGGGATGCAAATAGACCCAGATACAGGCCTACCTATAGATCCTGGAGGCGATAATCTAGCTGCAATAATGGATAGAGCTAGATCTGGTAGAGATAATGCAACAGGATTTGATATGGCAGGTATGGTTGATCTTAATGCACTTGACCAATATCAAGCAGACAAACTAACCCCTCAAAGACGTGCAGCGGCTAAAGAAATTCGGGATGCTACTGAATTTGATCGAGTGCAGAAACTACGCAAAGAGTTAGACCCTTACGAAATAAAGACTGCGAAAGAAACCTATCTCGAGTTAGGAAAAAGAAACATTCAGAAAGAGAAGTTACGTCCTGGCGAGATAGAAAAATCTAAATTAGTTAATCAGAAAACTGAACAGGAAATACTATTTGCGGCAATAAGTAGACAAGAAGCTGCTGACCGTCATGGCATGGCAGTTGAGGAATTTGATCTGAATATGGAAACCGCAGAGTACGCATTAGAAACTGCAAAAACAGCAGAAGATCGTAAAGATGCATTACATATTATAGCAGTACTTAAATTCGGACATGATCAAACTACACATGCTAATGCTCAAACTCTTTTTGGTCAAAAACAAGAGGATAGAGAAAAAAAGAAAGCAGCTAGAGAGTTACAATTTACAGAAGATTTAGCAACGTTACAGCGTAAATCTTCAGAACGTAAAAGAACAGATAAACGAGAAGATTTAGTTAGAAAACAACGTAGGGATCATGTGAACGCTACAGGAGATTTTAATCAAAAGGCTGCAGCACTATTTACAGACATAAATAGTAATAATGCTGAAGGAATTTCTAATGATCATTTAAAAACCTCTAAAGTTAGATTAATTAATGAGTTTGACTTACAGCTAAATACAAGTATAAACAATCGAGTAACAGGTATACTTGGTAAAAATACTATTAGGGATATAGCACCAGCAGAGTATAGTGCAGGTCTCCGACAAACACTAGAAAGAGATCTAGTAGCTACTTACCAAGAAACATTTGAAGGAATGCCTGCAAGTGAAGCACTTACTTTAGCCAAGGCAACAATTACACGAGATAAGCAACTTACTATTAATCTTAATCGTGCTACAAAAGCATTAGGATTAAAAAATACAATAGAAGATAGGGCTATACAAGGAATTATAGAGCGTAACAATTTAAATCAAGAAGATAGAAAGAGCTTACATAGAGAGCCTAATAAATATATTAATTCACAAGTACGTGCTCGCATGCCAGGAGTAGATTGGAAAAATGAAAGTATTGCAAAAGATTTATCAACTTCTATTGATAATACGTTTAAAAAACTAAAAGGCGGTTTGAAGTTAGATTCAGAAGGAATGGCCCAATTAGAATTAGCTGTTCTCGATCTATATAGTAAAGCTGATTATGATGGTGATCTTACTCCTGGGAATCCTGATGATTTTGTTTTATCGAGTGTAGATAACGAAACAGATATTTCTCGACTAGATTTACCTGCATTACTTCAAGAGTTACAAGGTAGTTTTGGTAAGGGCACATCGTTAGGGAAGGCTATTATTGCTACTACGCAGTCCACAACACAAAATAATAGTAAAGATACTAGCATTACATCTCCACCAAACGGACTTACGAACGAAACTCCACCTATGTCTTCTCGATTTAGACAAGATGGAAATATGCTTACTGATGTGATTGATGTTTTTGGTTCGGCTAATAATACCCCTACAGCTCCACTAAACAGCCTTACGAATCAAAGTATCATACAAAGTTTGGGAGGTACTCCAACTGACCTACCTATACGAGATAATAGTGCAGTAGGGTACGGCCAGGTTTTTAATCCGAATGTGCGTGATAAAAATAGAAGAAAAGTACGCGATAGTATTAAACAATTCAATACCGCAACAAGGTAAATATGAATTTTGATCAACGTTTGTTAGCTGCTAAAGAAGAAGTTGCGGCTAAAAAGTCATCTATTGCTTCTACAGTATCACAAGCTAAACAAGCATTTGGTACTGCGTTTTCTGAAGCAGCTTTACCGACTAATGCTTCAATAATGGATTCATTTACTAATGCAGCACAGGCTGCAGATACTGGAATATTTGAGCAAATAGGGGAACAAGAACAAAGTTTAAAAACAGATTCTCCTATTGTAGAACAAGAAGGTCCTGTATCTAAACACGCTGATGGGACTTATTCTGTAACTACTGCTGAAGGTAAATTTATTCCAGGGTTGAATGAATTAGAAGCTCGTAAATTTGGTGGATATAATCAAGAAAATGCTAGAGCTGTAGTAGCAGGAGCACCTACGGATTTCTTAGGTACTAAAATTAATGCTATTGCGCAGTCTACTGTAGATCTGGGTACACAAGCAGCTTCTGCATTTACAGAAGATCCAGAATCACTTAAATCAATTAAAGATTTCGGTGATAATCTAAAGTCTAAAGTTCCAGTAAATAGAAAAGAACAAGTTGCGGCTCATACAGCTTTTCAAACCATTGCTAAAAATGAGGGTAACTGGGCAGCTACTTGGAATGCTGTAAATAATGATCTAGGTACTTTAATTTCACAAGGTATCGATAGCGTTCCTTATATGGTTGCCTTTACTATAGGTGGCCCAATTGCTCAATCGGCTATACTTACTTCATTAGCTTTGGGCAAAGGTAATCAAGCTGTAGAAGAATTTAAGGTAGTAAATGGTAGAGATCCCTCTTCAGATGAGGTTACCCGTATTAAATTGTGGGCTGCTGTGGGTACTGTTGCTGAGAAGTACGGTGATATGGCTGCAGTAAGAGCTATTCCAGGAAGCCTAGCTCGTATTAAAAAGGTTCAGGCCAAAGTTAAAGCAACTACTCCACCTAGTATTCTTAGTTTAACTGTACTTAGACCTACTGGAGGACTAATTGGAGAAGGTGTATCTGGAGGTATTACTGCGGCTTCAGAACAAATGGGCGAGTCTGGTGAAATTACAGATACTAGTGCTATTGCTTATGATGCTCTTGCAGAAGCTGCAGGTACTCCTGGTGGCGTAAGTGCAATGGTTGCTGGGAATGTTGCGTATCAAACAGGTAAAGAAGTTGGTAAAAAAGTTACTGGGTACGAGAAGGTTGAAAATAAACAAAAAATAGAATTTAGACTAAATGCTGTAGAAACTACGTTAGAAAATCTTAGTAGTTCAGAAACTGCAGCACAAACTAAATTTAGAGATACTGATGATTCACTGGATGTAAAAGATGAATTACTTACTGTTTTAACTAAAATTAAAACTATTGAAGATAGTGCAAAAACTGAGGACATCTCTGATAAACGTACTGAGGAACTGGGTGTTCTTAAAACTAAAGAAACAGAATTAAATGCACAATTGGATGCATTTGTAAGTCCTGAAGTTGAAGAAGACATACGAGCTAATCTTAAACAAAAATTAGAAGAAGAACGTGTTGTTCTACAAACAGCGTTAAACGCAGGTGAATTTTCTAAGAAAGATATTAATAAAACCATTAAAGATATTGAAGACGCAATTACTGATGATGGTAAAGGGCTTACTAATGAAGATTTTAATAAAATAATACAAGACCTTGATGTTGTTCAATCAAAATCATCTCTACAAAAATTAAAGAATGTAGTTAAACGTGGATTAACTCCCGAACAGAAAACTAAAGTTAGAAGTATTTTAGCTAAATCATTAGAGAAAACTCTGGATGCTGGTGAAAAAACATTTAGTATTTTTGGTAGTAATTTTTTAGAAGGCGCTCTTGAGAATAATTTAACAGATGCTCAATTAAAAGCAGAACAAGATAAAGCTACAAGTGCAGAAGATAAGCGTACTATTCAACAAATGCGGGATAGTAAAGCAGCTAAAGCAGTATTAGCTTCAGAAAATAACGATACAATTGATAAAAATTTACAAGAAGTAAATGATGAAGCTCTTGAAGGAAAATCTGCTAGATGGAAAGGTATCAATACTTACCGAGAAGAAATTCTAGAACAACTACAAAAACAAGATGCTGCAGATGAAGCTGGTAAAAGAAGATTTAATATCCCAATTGCTAATTTAGTTACTAAATTACGTAACCATGCAGGCAATCTACAACGTAAATACAATACATTTAAAGCAGCTCAACAGGCTTATAATGCATTATCAGATTTAGAGAAATCCTCTGGTAAAGGAATTATTGTTGTTGGTAAAAATGTTTCAACCAATAAATCCATTAGAAAGATGGAGTATACAATCTCTAGTAATATTAGTAATTCAGAAAAAGAATTTGAATCTAATAAACAAGCTGGACTTAAATCTATTAAGCCAGAAAATAGAGAACATGTATTTAGAATTGGAAAGAACTCTGATCAGCTTATTGAAACTCTGCAGAATGAAGCAAAATTTGGAGCAGCTACAGTTGGATTAATTGATAGCTATAAAGATACTTCTTATAATACTTCGTTAGAAGAACAGAAATCTACACGTTTAGCTAATACACAATTAGATGCAGAATTAAAAGAGATTGCATTAAAAGTTAAAGATCCAGAAAAAGAAGCTACTGCAGAGGAGATATCAGCTGTTGCATTAGAAACAAATGCTCCTCCAGTAGAACCACCTATTGATACTGAATTAACCCCAGAACAAAAAAAGATAGCTGAATTAGAAGCTAAATTTGCAAAACAAGAGGAGGAGCTTAATGATCTTAAAGCTCAAGTCAAAGGACAGAGCAGAACTGGGACCGAAAGTGGAGACATTAAAGGAAAGACTCCAACACCTAGCAAAACTTCTAAAACTCCTACACGTCCTTCTGAATCTATTGAACCATCTTTTGATGAAGAGGCCGATAGAGACACAAGTGAAACCCCCTTTCGACCTGATGAATTTGAACAACAAGCAGATTCTACTACCGCAGAAGAAAAAGATGAGTCTACTGAAGAAGTTGATACAGAAGGTTCCCCTTCGCTCAAAGGTGCACTAAGAAAAGCGCGATCTACAGCGGATAGTACATCTAAAAATCTAGACGGTACAATATTATTTAAAAATGCTGCTAAAAATATACTCGGAATATTTGGAGCTCTTAGTAGAAATGTTTTAGATCTTATTGGAATCAATGATAAAGAAAGTGGTATTAACACACTAACGGATGCGGATTTTACCAATGCGCAAACATTAGCTAAGGCCTTGCAAGCATTGGATGTATCTAAGAATTCAGCATCTATTTTAAGCAACAGGTATTTTACAGATTTTAAAGTAAGGTACGACAAGATTGCTAGTTCGATCTCCCAACCAGCTACAGCTTTTAGAAGACCCTTAACTATATTCATGCGTACTAATGAGGATAATAAGGACGAACTGCCTAATCAGGTTTTGTTTGCCTTAATGTTGACTACTTTAGGTAGAGCTCAACAACACCCAGATAATACAACTTTTAGAAATAATCATGAAAGAGAAAAATTTCTTTCTGGTGGACGCAATAATTTAAAAGGAACTGACTATGATCAATTAGCCAATCTTGGGGCTGATTACACTCAGACTGTCAATAGTTTAGGCAAACAAGCTATGGCAATTCTAAAAATTAAGAAAAAATTCAATCCTAAGGCTCCTGTTAAACCGGAAGCTACTGAATTATACTACCAAAATTTAGGTGTAGCTCTCGGCATCACTGCAATCCAGATAGCAGAAACTCAAATTGAGGGGAAAGAACATTTATTTAGTATTGAAACACACAAATTTAACTTCGAGAACCCTCGGGCTAAAGGGGATCGATTTAAAAATGGTGAGAAATATCGACATATTGTTACGAATGAGCAAACTGGATTAACTAAGGAAGAAATTGCAGCCTTAAAAGAAGTGCATGAAGCTAATACTTCTGATCTTGATTCAGCTGAGCATATACCGTTGCAAGATCCTTCTAAAGATATTGCTGCAGACCATAAAATTCACAATACCCTAACAAGTATTCCTCTTAAAATTAGGGCAATCTTATCTAAATTGCAGAACACTCCATGGCGAGCAGCAGAATCTATGGATGTGTATAGTAAATTGGCTATTAATGGTTATAAGGAAGTCTTGTATACATTAGCTGGCTATCAAGAGTTTGACCCTGCAACACGAATGAAGAAAGAAGTAGAGTCCCTTAATTCTCAAAATAATGACAAGACTACTGCTATTGATGAAGTGTTACAGGCCAATGAAGACGGCCACTTAAAAAACTTTTACATGTCATATGAGTTGCAAAAGCATCATCGTATTATGATGCAGGGGCGTATCAATCCTCAGAATAGTAAAGTTACTAGATTCTTACTTAGCGCTTGGGGAGCTGCAACGTACACTAATGCTAATATTTGGAAATTTAAATTAGGTGTAGCACAGAACTTAGGGGTCAAAGTAGACAAGAAAGACTTTAAAACTAGCTCTCTTGAATTTGATAAAATAAGAAAAGATCCTCTTATTCAAGAAGCTGTTAAAGCGCTATCTGATCTAAAAATAGCAACTGATCCTAAAGACCAAAAAGGCCCCTCTAAAAAATTAGCTGAACTACTTCCACAGATTCAAGGGAAATACAAAGTAGAGCACGGTACTTCCATCATAAATGCCCTAACTGGGTTATCCCAATACAAGCCAGGTAAGACATTTAAGTCTGATTTGGTTATGGAGATCGATGGGATATCTAATGGCTGGGCCATGACTGTTCTTCAGTTCCCAATGTTTGATACTAATCTGGAACAGATCTTTGCTCAGGTAGGTATTTACTTTGGTAAGAATCCTCAGCACGATACAAAACAAGAAGACGCATATCAAACACTAGTTAAGCACTTAAAGAGTTTTACGAATGCTGCTACTGCGTGGAAATACTACACCGAAAGGCTCAATATAGATGCCGGTGTTAAAAAAGATACAGAACTGTCTGATGCAGAGAAAGCTAAAGAGCAAAGCCACAAAGCTTCCTATCAAAATAAAAGTGATGCACTAGAACAGCTATATCCTGATTTAAAAAATGGGGATCTACGTACTTTCGTTAAGTATCCTTTTTTAATATATATGTATGGTGGGGGAATTGGAGAGATTTCACAGGGGGTAGCTGGAGATATTGTTACATCTATATATGCTCAGTTAGGGCAGATGCAGCGAGAATATAATGAAATGAAGGGTAATACAGAGCTAAGTGACTCACTGAAGGGGGACCTAGAAGCCAGAAAGATTTTAGCTAAAACACCTGAAGACTACATAACAGAAGTTGTAAGTCCATTTTTTAAAAATCTAAATGCACTCAATCTTGTTGATAATAGTGTTAAACAAGCTTTTATTAGTGAAACTACTAACATCTATGATATTTCATTAAATGATGACGCTCTTCAGAATAGTATTGCTGAAACACTTGCCCCCCGATTTAACTATGCTCTAGATGCAATGCTTGGTGCTACTAAAGATGCCCGGAATGCAGTAACCCAGATGGGGAACATTCTGCATGCAGTATTCCAAGCACACTACGACAAAGCGTATAAAGCAGCAATTCAACTTCGAGATGCAGATGGTAACGTTGTTGGAAAACGGGGATCGTTAACTAGATCAGAAATTAATAAACTTATCCTCGATGAGAATAATAAATTAATGGAAGTCTACCCAGCGTATAGAGGGCCCTTAGCTGAGATAAATGAAAAAATTATAGATGGTGGAGTTGATTTAACAGAACGGGTCTCTACTGTAGCGGCTCCAGACGATGTTGTTGTTCACGATTTTACTATAAATGAAACAAACACTGATGTTACTTCTAGTCCAAGTAATATAAAATTTGCAGCCCCTGGAGTAAGTGCCCTAATTCGCCAAATTATTAATATGGACTCTGTCCTGTTATCTCTTACGTTAGATTCACATCCAGATCTATTAATGTTGCATGATGCATTCATGGGTACTCCAGAACAGTTAACAGAAGTAGCAAAAGAGTATAATGAGCATTATTTAAGATTAGGACTAGACCATAGTGTTATTGAGGAAACTTATCAGCGAGTAATAGATGTTATAGAAACTGCTAAGAACAACAACTTGATGCCGCAAGTAGAAAACTATTTAAAAAAAGAAGACAAGTTTAGTCGTGGTTATAGAGCAATGATGTTTCGTAGCAGTAAAGCTACAACACCAATTGAGCAAGATAAAAGTATCTTTGAAGTTGTAAAACGAGTCAGAGTAGCTAGGACCAAACTAGAAAAGAAAATTGCAGATAACAAAGGATTGATCTCTGCATTTCAAATGTATATGCCTACTGAAGAATTAGTAGATACAGCTAAATCCTTTTATGAAAGTTTAATGGGCAAAGTTCAAGCTAATTTAGAAAAATTAACTACTGTATCTAAAACGCGGAAAAAAGTGTTTTATACAGGAGCAGATATTGATGTATTAAACGACGGGATACTTAAAGCTATAGCAAAATTAGGAGGTATATCTAAGTTTAGTTCAGAAAAATCTGGTACTAGAAAATTACAATTTGGGGATTTCGGATTAGATAAAGATCCGACATATCAATCTGCTCCTTCAGGGTTAGGAACTGGTTGGCCTGCATTTAGAAATAATTCAGGTGGGATAGATGTTGATGATATGCGTACCCTTTTAATAGGGTACGGGTATTTAACTGACCCCAATAATACTGATGAAATATTTGATAAAGTTAAAGAAGAGATTGCTAATCCTGGTACTAAGCAAAAAACTATTGCAGGGATAGAAGCAGATGTACAAAATACAGATTATGGTGCTGAGTTTGAACAATATTATAAAAGCCTTGAAGACAAAGGGGAATTAGATAACTTTAATTCATTAGACGGGTTGCCTAGAAGTAATCCTAAAACTAAATTAACATCTGCTGTTACTTTAGATACTATTAAGCAGCTATTTTCTACTATGAAAGCTGCTTCTGTTAACTACTACGGTAGTAAAACAGCTATGGATAGTCATACATCAGTATTGGAAAATATTTTAAACATTGTAGGTAAAGGATTAACAGAAACATCTAATCTTGGTCTTACATTAGAGCAGATCGATGGCATTACTCAAGGTACTTATGAAACTACTAGAAATAGAATAAATATTTCTGTTGCAAGACAAGCTCCTACATCTATTAATGGGCAATCTCCGCAAGAAGTATATGCGCATGAGTTAGTGCATGCTTTAACTTGGTCAGCTATTAATGATAGTCCTTTGGTAGCTGATAATATCGCAGCTTTATATAAACAAGTAGAGGCAGATTTAAAAAACAATCCTAAATTTAAAGGGCAGCCTTGGAGAGTTTTTATACCTACCGGACGAAAGCCATCCAAAAATGAAATTATTACAGCTAAAAGACAATACGATTATATATTTAATAATCCTAATCAAGAAGCCCATAGATTACATGAATTTTTAGCAGCTGCTGTAACTAACAGGCATCTCATAGAGTATTTACAAACACAGCCATCAGCTATGCGTAAAGATTTTATTGGCAAGTTTATGCGGGTTATTGAGGCGGTAGTTAATACTTTTAAACGAGTATTTGGAAATGCTACTTCTGCTAAAGCAGATCAAAATGCTTTTGAACAAATGCTAGCAGTAACTGAACATTTGGTAGCTATACAAAGTAAGCATCAAAGTAAAGTTCAACAACTGCAATCTAAAACTTATGACTTTTTAGATGAAACAGATAAGAAATTAAAACAATTTGCTTTTGAAAAGTCTGTAGAACTAATGAAAGTTGATTCAACTGTAGGCAAAGCTAGGTTAGTAGTTGCTGGTACTGTTGCTGGAGCAGTACATACATTAAGTAACAATGCGACATCTATACGTTTAAGAAATCAAACTAATAAATTATTAGGTAAAACATTACGCGGTGTAGCTAATGAAATTGGTGGAGGTGCATTATCTGAGAAGATGATTGAACAGCTTCTTCAAGCTAAAGTAAATGTATCTAAAGCTCGTCAAGAAGCAGAACGATCTAGCATTCATTGGTTTACTGGCCATAAACAAGAAAACATTGATAGCATTTGGAAGTCAGTTGACCCAAGTGATAATCATGCAATGCCAGTTGAATTAAAAGAAGCTTTAACTGATGTTTTATTTAGAGCTGATTTATCTAGTTTAATTAATGTTGGATTTAGTCATGCAAGTATTGTTGATCTAATTGGTGATATAGATGCTGTTAATACAGCAGAAAGAAAACTTAAAGTTAGATTAAAAAGAATCCAAAGTAAGGGATTTAAACCTGCTATTCGACATGCTGAAGAGTTGGGGTATCACATAGCTACAGGTAAAACCTATTTACGTAATGGACACATGAATGCCCATACAATTGCACAAGAGCATTTGGAGAACACAGACCCTGAAGTGGTTAGTATTCTAGATGCCTATGCGACGTTAGAAGCAGTAAGACATATTGATCCAAATCAAGCTAGTGATGTTAAAGCACTGGCGTTAGATGAATTTCGTGCAGACAGCAAACAAAATGCAATTATTGATTTATTAGATAGTCATTTATTTTACAAAGAAGATTCATTGAATGGATTATTTAATGGCAATCCTACTCAGATGGTTAAAGGTTACATTATCGAACGTGTAGATAATTTAACTAGTATTAAAGTAGGTAAGAAAGAAGATGCAGAAAAAATGAGACAAGAAGGGTATTTTGAATCCTATCCTTTAGGTAAAATTGATCCTAAACAGACACACGATACTTTGTATATTAGTAGGCATATGCCAGAAGTCTCAGATGTATCAGGCATTCTTTCTACAACTAACCAACGTAATATGGGAACTACGTTGACTGAAATTTTCATGAGAGATCCTGCTTATCAAACTGATGGTAAACCTGACTTTGTTGCAATTAAACAAAAAGTCACAAAATTTATAAAAGATCAAGATAGGAAAGCTAATTTAACAGAAAATAGGGAGTTTAAATTACGTCCTATTAGAGATGAGAATGGCCGCATTACTGACTACCGTGTAATGATGGATCATGCATCAACGAAAAAAATGTTACGACCTGACTTAGAAATTCAAAATGTATTTGCACATATGAATTCTTCGTTGGTTGATAGACAAGCTACATTAGAAAATAATATAGCAACTATTGATATCTTAGTAGATGAGCAACTAGATTTAATGGTGTCTCATGAAGATGAATTTACTGATCTATTAGATCCTGATGGAGCTTATATTGAACGGTATTATAAACTTCCTAAAGCTGTACGTGATTACATAACGGCTTACAGCACAAAGGGAACGTTTATGGTAAGAACAGATGTAATCGATAAAGTTTTTGGGTACAAATCATTTGATATTACTCAATTGCAAGTTTTAGATAAACATCCAAGAGTAAAATATGTAGCAGGCATGGCTCATTATATGATTCGACAAATTGTCGGGTATGGTAAAGATCGTATAGTAATTGGAATGCCTCAAGTCATTATTAATAATTTACTTTCTAATATCAGTCAATTGTCTATGAGGAAGATTCCCATCTCATATACTTTTTACAAAATTGTAGAAGGCGTAAGTGAATATAAAAAATACCGTACTGCTAATGAAGAACGTACTCGATTACAGCGATTAAAAGATTCTAAAAATCTACCTGCTAGTAGTCCAGAAGCTCAACAAATAGTTAGGCTAACTGCACAAATAGAAAATAACAAACTACATAAAATGAGTGCAGCTGGCTTAAATTCACTTATTGTGGAAGACATTAATGATGCCCAAACAGATGGGTATTTTAATAGAATGCGGCATTTGCTTAGACTGGAATCATTTAGATGGAAGGACTACACAGATAGGGTTCCTAAATCAGTCGGAACAGCAGCTGGTCTTTTATTTGTAACTAAAGGAAGTAAACCATATCAAATATCTAGACACTTAGTTCAAATGACAGACTTTTTAGGTAGGTATGTAATGATTGAGCATGCTACTAAAGTCCAAAATAAAGACTTTAAAACAGCAATGCATGAAGCACTCAACGCATTTGTATTATTTGATGAAGCACTTGTACCAGCTCTTGAAGCTGTAGATGCAATTGGAGCTACTTCGTTCTTGTCATACTTCTTAAGAAACCAAAGAGCTTCTAAACAATTAGCTGAAGCTAGTCCAACCTCAGTGGCACTATCTGCAGCAGTTCAACATGCTACTGGAATACCTACATTAGGTAATGTAAATGCATCCTGGTTAGCTGGAGACTTCTCTCCAAATACATTCCAATTTGATGATCTGTTTGATGAAGCTAATAATGCAACGGGTATTGAAATCCTAGCATGGGCCAAGGGGCTATTTAGCTAATACTACCCATCTTCTAGATCAGGGTGATGTCCTGACTCATTATCTTTTCGCATTCCATCCTCGTCGATCTTACGCTCAGTAAAGTCCTTCTTAATACTCGCTGCAACAAAACTTGCTGCAGCTAGCATAGGAATAGTCCATACCATTTTATCTGTTAGGAATGCCATGATATAGGTAGGTACTAATACAATAAGCCCTTGTACTAGGGCTATTTTTATACTGTGTAAATCCATAAATTATTCTGACAATACTACTTTAATAATTACAAATAATATAAATGCTGCTACTAAGAAAATAGCAATAGGCAATACCATTATACCAACTACGATAATCAACGGAATTCCTATCATTCCTAGTGTAGTGTAAAGTACACTCTGTAAAGTAATTGATGCTGTTTTTATCTTAGTCATCGGAATAGTGAGTCAGTATTTAACTTATCTGCTTTAGGTATTGTAGCCTCTACATCATGTTTGTCCATACCTTCTTGTACCCTGGTAATATTATCATTCTTATCTTCTGCTCTTTGTGCGTAACCATTCCCATTAATAGAATCAGGGTCTCTACGTTCTTTTTCTTCAGCTAGTTCTTTAGATGCTGCAGCCATTCCTTCAGCAGCTAGAGTATCTATACGAGCCTTCTTAATAATAGCATCTCTAACTGTATTTTCTGCAGTCTCTTCTAGATGTACTTTAGCTTTAGTTTCTCCTTTCTCTTCAGGAGTTAATCTACGTCCCTTTTCTCTTTCTAGATCATGTAAAGCCATCTCTTCTAAACTACGCCGTCTCCCGTTCTTACGTCCGTATTCCCATGGTGATCTGCTATTTGTCATTGTAGCTTCTGTCCATACTTTAGGTGTTTCTGTAGACGTAGGGATCTCAACTGTTACAGGTGGGACATATATATCAGATACTTCTTTCTTTTTAAGTGCTTCTACTATTATAGATTCTAGGTCGATATCAATCTCAATTTTCATACTGTCTCCTTATTATTTAATCCATAATGAGCTATCATTAGAGCATCAGATCGCCCATCTAGTAGACCTCCCTTCGGGCCGTGTAAGTTAGCAGATGGATATATTGATTGAGCTATCTGTGCAACTTGTTGTTTAATAGCTTTACCCTTTTCGGTAATACCAATATATTTCTGCCATATTTTTGGAGTAACTTGGTAGACAGCTCCACCGGCAACTGCTATTTTCGCTATTGCAAATGCAATGCCAAAATTTCTACCAAATCCAAAATTAGATTTCGCAGACATTCCATATAATGAATGTACGCTCTCTAGCCAAATGGATTCTATTTTTTGGTTATGTAGCCATTCAGTAGTGTCATAGATACTACATTTATTTAAATCTAACAGTGCAACGCTGTCTGGATTCGTAGAATCCAGTACAGCAATTGCTCCATTAGAACCTGGATCTATACCTGCAATTAGCATAGTTATTTCCTAAGTAAATAATGAACCCTGTTTATCATTAGTAGTTGCAGCAGGGCTTCCCATAATAGCAGCAGCTGAATTCCCTTTAGCTTTAGTAGTCTTATCGAGAACTGTACCAGTATTCTTAGCAGCCCACTTATCGAACATAGTAGCATCTGCATTACTAGTAATCTCTTCAGCAGTTTTACCTTCTGTATTACCAAAGAATTTGCACTGATTAACAGTACGAGATTCACCTGTAGGCTCATATTGCCCACTAGGAGATTTAGCTACTTTATCTTCTATAACCTGATGTACAGCTACTTTAACTACTTTATTCAGTAGTCCTACTAGTACTGGACGTTCAGAAGGTGCTTCTTTCCTTAGTTCAGGATTATAGATGTTGATGGTTTTCTTTTCTACAGATTCCATGCATTTAGAGAGGCTCTCACCTGTAACTGCTACGCACATAGAATTAGCAATAGAATACCCAGGAAGTGGGTAATCCACCTTATCTTTGGTAAAATACGTCTTGTTACCTTTAGCCTTACCGGATTTAATCCAGAAGGACTCTTTCAGCTCTTTGCCTTCAGAGTTCTCTAAGATAACATTACAACTTACTGCTTCAGATGCAGATTGGTTAAGATATACCATTTTAACCGTTGCATCATATACTCCAGATTCCCATGCAAATCCACCGCCTACACGTTCAATAGACTGTGTTTGCACATTTTTTGGAAGGTCCCATTCACTCATAGTTTGTATCCTTATATGTATAAAGCTAATAATAGAGCTTTAAGCTCTTAATTGGAGTTCTCTCTTTGTTTTTGAATGTACTGATCTAGTAATTTAGTAAATTCTTTAAGAGATAGACCGGGTTTTTTGACTAGTGCTTCTGCCGCTACTTCTTGAACTACGGCAAAACCAAGTTCTACAGCCGTAGATACTACATCTTCGATTAGTCCATGTTTAGGGTTATCTGCGTCCGAGAAATTGGACATTATTCCTCCTTATTTTGGGGTGGATTAATTATTATAATAGCGTATTTAGCTATATTTATCAATGACTTATTGGGAATAATAGGCCTAGGACAGTAGCAGTAGGCAGAGGGAGATTAATACCTAGATTACTACTACTGTCCCAGTAGAGGTCTAACATGTTTGCCTTCCCCTAATGATCGTGCAATCACTAAAGGAAGGACTAGTATTTTATAACCCTTCAGTTAGAACAGGTCCTATGTAGGAGAAGGTTCCCCATAAGGAGGGTTCATAGTCCTATTCCGCAGTAGATTTATTTACTGTGGCTCTAATACTGCGATACCACAGAGGTATCTTATACTAGACAGGACTGATTTTAAACTATTTATAGTATTCGTGAAGTCGATTAATAACGTTCTGTAGGTTATTATCGATATAGGTTTCCTTCATATCCCACATACCCATAGGGGCTCTAATTCGCTCATTAACAGTCTCTTTTGTTAACCGAGTCTGATAGACGTACTTAAAGCCAAGTGCTTTATCTTCTGCTGTAACAGTGTATGCAGAGGACTTAGCTACTTTATCTTCTAATTTGGTCAATGGGAGCTTTTTAGTAGATATTACTGTGGTAAAGAAACTCTCGATACCTTGATTCATCAGGGATCCTTTGACCTTAACTAAGGTCTCATTGATCATTTCAGCCTCATTAAGCACATCAGATGTATGAGCTAGAAATACCACATTCTTCGTAGACTTAGCTACTACTTGTGACATTAACTGCTTCATAAATTGAGCATATTGGCCCCAAGCCTGCATAGTATTAGTAGCACCAAGAACTTTAGTACTCTCGTACATGTCCATTAGATACGTTAATGTATCTATTACAATTGTATGTACATCTGGCATTTTTTCAGCTTCTTCGAATGCCTGGTATACCTGCATAGGGTCAGTAATTGTTAATTCTTTAAATTTAGTTTTAAATGGTAATTTCTTACCATTCTCACAATTTAAATACATTACTCCTTCAGGATTATCCATAGCCATCAGGCTAGCGCTTTTACCTGAGCTAGATTTACCTGAAATCAGTACTAGGTGGTTATTGTTCATTAGTTACGCCTCTCTTAGTTAGTTCCTTACTTATTGATTTAATCGTGCTATTCATAAATTGGTCCTCTGGTAGAGGGATTTCTAGGGAATTATTAAAAGTCTCTAGTTTTTCTACTATTTCCCCTAGTTGCATTTCTGCATCTACCATAACCATGCCATATCTATATAGATGGTTAGCCCTATTGCCTTTGGAGGTATGGGTTTTGAACCACCGTTCAATATTACCCACTCCAGTGGCACTGATTTGAGCTTTAGTCTCATCAGATCGTTTAGTTTCTGGTATGAACATAGTTGCATCTATGACACTACCTTGGTTGTACTCGTAATGTCCTGGATGAGAAGCCCACTTTCTTGCTATATCTTTAGCAGCTTCATCTACTGGGAATGGTAACCATTCAAAGACATTAACCATAAACCTAGAATACTCACTAGACGTTAGTTTAAGTCTATGAGATATAGGCAGTATTAATCTAAATCGATTAATCGCTGGTGTATGTCGTTTAGTTGTAGATATTAGGAATGCGTAATCTTCTAGTAGAATTTTAACTGTAGAGATATTTACATCTCCATCACAGTCTAGAATTAGAAGATCAAATCCTGGGATAGCATTCTCACTTTTACGATGTCCGTTTACAAATCCATGAGCAGTGTAGTGATACCCCTCTGCAGTTGTTAACTTATGTAATTTATCAAATGGAGGGTGATCTACTTGGTAGTCATGAGCTATGTCTTTACTAATCGCAGTTGTCAAACTATCTAGATCTGTTTCTATTAAGGTTTCACCTATAAAGAATTCAATATCATCGATGGATCGTTTTTTAATAATGATATTATTTTTATAGCCAAATGACATTGCTAGTGTCATTAGATCTTTACGTTGTGTTTCAGACCCTTTATAGAATGGTAACTCTTCAATTAACTCATGTTGAGTAACTTCATTATCACAATCAGCTAAGTAGTGAGCTAAACGTTCATAAGGTCCTTGCTTCCTCATGAGTAGATGGAAAGCTTCTCCAGAATCTTCAACTACACTAATAGCGTAATCTAAGTGCTGCTTAGTTACTTCTGTAGAGTTATCTGCAAAGCTGTAAGCTCCTGCTAGTTTGAGGGCTTTATAGTGTCGATGACTCATCTCTGCTTTGTGCAGTGCCATATGATCTTTAAAATCATCTGCAGCTGCTTCACACTTCATTTGATATTCTATTAAGTAAATAGAATTCTCTTTAGACATTTGTAATACAGGATTAAAAGGTCTCTTTGCAAAGTTAGTGAAGGTGGTCTGTATAGTATGAACATCGGTAGCTAGATTAATATCTACCATCTGTGCATAGCGCTCTTCTGCTGAAGCATACTTAGTTCGATTGTTATCTACTGTGTATCCGAATAGTAATCTACGAGCATACCCAGTTTCTAAGAATTGTTTGAATTCTTCCTCAACACGCCCACCATCTAAGAGCTTAGTTGGAGTACCAAACATCATTAGGTTAGTAGGGGTATTACCAGGTAATTCTTCTGATCTGATATTTTCTGAGGTATTCTTGATTAGTTTTTGCTTGATACAACCAATGTCATACAATTCT
>Ga0308019_10000910_pt1 | contig 18290 bp, 10 predicted proteins | sample Neamet284_FD_203135 | JGI IMG/M metagenome (GOLD analysis project Ga0308019, IMG submission 203135) | Marine microbial communities from water near the shore, Antarctic Ocean - #284 | ecosystem: Environmental > Aquatic > Marine > Unclassified | place: Southern Ocean | collected 2014-10-01 | reverse complement strand
GGTGCTGGATTTTGTCTAGAAGACGGGGTTGAAGCGACAGTCAAAATTATTGATAATGGCCCTGACAAAATCTCACTTACATCGATGGAAGGGCACCCATTTCCTGAAGGGATCCACTTGTATTCTGATTTGTTAGATTCATTCCGCGATGTATTCAGCGTCAAATCATTTGTTGAAATTGAAGTTAATTTGGAACTACCAGTTTCCCAAGGATTTGGAATGTCTGGCGCTGGCTTACTTGCCGCAAGCCTGGCATTAGGTGAGGTTTTCGATTGTGGGGATGAAGGCCAATTAGCACGTCTAGCTCATCGTCTAGAAAGGAAACATTCGAGTGGCCTAGGAGACATCTTGGGATTATGGGCTGGTGGATGTGAATTACGAGTCACTCCAGGAAGTCCCCCATTCCCTGGCAAAGCATTTGGGTTTGATGTGAATTGTCCAGCCCTATTGGTTTGGGACCCCGATGGCGGCAAGCATACCTCAAATTATATTGATGACCCAGCCTGGAAATCGAAAATAACCAAAGCCGGGGAATCGGCAGTGAATCGACTAAAAGAGCATGACTGGAATCACAATATTTGGGAAATGCTTCTTGAAGAAGCAGACCAATTTTCTTTAGAATCTGGGTTATTAGAAGAGCCAGAACGTGCAAAACTATTCCACGCCGTATTGGAACAAGCAGATGATTCGATGAGTTGTCATCTATGCATGCTGGGAACTTCATTGATAGTAGTGCCAAAGATACTAGGTGAAAACCCCGATTATGATGAACTAGCATCTCAATTGAGAAGCGTCGGCTTAGGAGTTCGAGAAACTATTCTTCAGTAATTCGACTTAGGGCCGTTAAGTCCAATGGTCCACAATCGAGTAATACCGTGCCAGGAATGTGTACATTCGCACAGAACCCATGGCGGAAAACGAGTGCTCCTTGGCCCCAAGACTCAACATACCGGTTTGCTTGTTTTGCAATTTTCTTTCTTTGGAAGTCAACGTCAGCACCATAGAAGTGTTTAGCATCAATCCAAGCAACGGGTTCGCCATTAATCTCTACATGGTCTAGGAATAGCAGATCAGGTGTATTGATTGGTCGCCCATGCTCTGCTGTCTGTTCCTTTACCATCTCAGGCTGTCGGCGAATACGAACTCCCTGATCCTCAAACCAATCAGCAAGAATCTCTTCAAACAAGTCTGCTCTAACGTGAGTTTCAGATTGGTCGACATTACTGACTCTGTCCGCGGCTTCAGCAGCTTCGAATTCGTTCCTCTCTCTCTCTTTGAACTTCGATGGCGAGCGTAAGGTTTCCTTGATTCTAGACTTGGACCAACCCATTTCTTTCAGGACTACTCTGAAAATATTCATTGGTGGGAAATCAAATCGTTTTGACAAATCCACAATGCCCACTCCTTCTCTGTACAATCGCACCAAGGCCTTTCCTCGAGCCTGTAATTGTCCATGTGAATAAACGGTTTTCTGTTGTAGTAGGGCGCTTCGTAGCGAAAGAGCCTGATCTAATGTCATATCGAGATTATCAACCATAGTTCCAATTTCAGCAACTCTGTCGTCGGGCAACCAGCCAAATTCACCCTTTCTGACAACCTTTGATGCGAGTGAAGACTCGGTTTTCAGCGCCACTGGTTTATTCGGCCATTCGAACGAGAAAAGTCTGGGCTCTTCGACATCTTTTGGAATCCCAATAGGTCTTGGATTAGCATCGAATCGAGATTTAGCCGATAATTTTGCCGCTGCATCAAATTCAGCATGGCGTTCTAAAAGGGCGGTTTTCGAAGTCCCCCCGTAACGACGTGGCTTTGAGGAATCTTTCCCGCTTCGACGGGGTTTGTTGCGTTTATCCCCATCCGCCATACCTTGGGCTGTTCGCCCCCGCTCCATAGATACACCGGCTCATTTCAGAGAAGACAGGTCATCCAGTAATTGCTGACACTGTTTTTTCATAAATGCATTAATTCGATTAGCAAAGAGGGACATAAACCTCGAAACTTCACAACTCGAGTGAACTTCAATGCCACCATCTACCTGTGCGAGAAACGTGATACAAACCTTGAATTTTTTCAAACCACTACCGATTGGGCGCTCGTTTCTACTTTGGCCCTGACTCATCAACTCGATTTCACAGAACCCATCCCCTTCTTTAATAGAATTAACAAGCCATCTGACTTCTATCAAACCACCTTTGATAATTTGATGAACAGCGAGATGGTCACTTTCATCCAACGTCTCTGCATTTGTTGCAAGCATACTTTTGGCCCCACTGTTCCAATCGGGCCAACTACTGGGGTTTCTAAATGAAATCAAGGCTTTCTTCACGACCTCAACTGAAAGTTCCCGCCTAGCGGTATGAGTGAAAGCCTTGCCCATAAAGGGAGCCAATTATCGGTATATCATTGATATTGCGGACGATAGATACATCATTTCAAGTGAGAGATGGTGATGGGAAGCCATGCGTCGATTCTTAGTAATGGCTTTAGTATCCATTTTACTTATTCCATTTGTTTCAGCAGATGGTGAAGGTGGACAACCCTTGGGCTGGGCACAATCTGCAGGGGGATTCGAAGATGAGATTCTTGGCGGCCACGTTGTATTAGATGACAATAGTATAATCGTAGCAGGACAATACACCACTGCTATACTTTTTGGTGAAGTAGATGGCCTTGGCGCAGTAGATGGCCCCGGGGACGGCGATATGTTCGTTGCTAGAATGAATTCTGAAGGAGATTGGACGTCTAGTTTTAGTTATGGAAGCACAGGAGATGACGGCGTCGGGGCAATTGCATTGCATACCTCAGGAGATATAATTCTCGCAGGACATTTCTGTTTAGGTACTGCAGGCGAAGCTTGTAATCTCTCAATTGGTACTCATGCGTTGACAAAAGGGGCGGATGAGAACGAAGGCGATGCTTTCATCGGTCGATTTTCTTACAACAACGACACATTAACTCCAGTTTGGGTTAGAACCATTTCCAATGAAAATGATCTATCTGCATTAGATGTTTCAATAAGTCCTAGCGGGGGAATTTCAGTAGGAATATTCCACCGAGGAATGATTGAAATCGGAGATAAAATCATACCAGGGTCTGGCGGATTGAGCCTAGCTCTGCTACATTATGATGAGAATGGCAATTTAATCTGGGTTAATGGGATATCAAGCCCGACCGGGATTGAACCCTTTGGTGGGATGTGCTATTCGGCAGAAGGATACCTGCATGTTACTGGCACATTTGTCGGCACAATAATGTTCATGGAAGAGCATAATTCGGTTGGCGAGGCAGATATCTTTGTAGCACAATTAGATGGCGATGATGGTAATTTTACATGGACTAATTTTGCAGGAAGTACCGGCGAAGATTGGTCCAACGATTGTGCAATAGATAGCATGGGGAAAATCCATATTGTTGGCCAATTTGAAGACACAGCAAGTTTTGGTTTCATCAATGTAACCTCTAATGGTTGGTGGGATCTATTCCATGCAACACTCACCACTACCGGGGTCTGGGAGGACGTTACCAATTCCGGAGGAGGAGGATGGGAGAGTATAGAATCAGTTGTTATTGATTCACGAGATAACATCTTAGTTGTAGGGACCTATACCTCAGCGATTAGTTTAGGCTTAAACAATTTGACAGACCGTGATTCAAACGGAGATAGAAGAGATGTTTTCATTGGACAGATAGATTCCAACAGGGACTGGTCCTGGGCTGTTTCTGCGGGTGGTTCTGGAGATGATACAGCTCGCTCGATTCAACTTGGAGAGAACGAAACTCCAATTGTAGGAATGCATATACAAAACAGCGTCCAAATGTCCAATTTCACTCTTAATTCAGATGGAGGAGACGATATTGCGTTTTGGAGTTATGCAAGAGACCAAGATTCAGATGGATTGGTAGATGGTTCAGATAATTGCCCAAGGGTTGCAAACCCAGGCCAACAAGATACAGATGGAGATTTGTATGGCGATGCTTGTGATGACGACGATGATGGCGATGCAATTGGCGATGACTTGGATGACTGCACTCCCGGAGAAACCGGGTGGAACTCAGCCCCCAATACAGACCATGATGGCGACGGATGCCGAGACGCAACCGAGGACTTTGACGATGACGAAGACGGAGTTTTCGACCATAATGATGAATGCCCTGAAGGGCCAGTTGGCTGGACCTCAACAATCGAGAATGACGAAAACCAAGATGGTTGCGAAGACGTAGATACCGATGGTGACGGATTCGTAGACCAATTAGACAAGTGTCCGGCAATCCATGATAATCAAGCGGATTTAGATGGTGATGGAATTGGAGATGCTTGTGAGACCGATACTGATGGCGATGGAATAAACGATAGCATGGATAATTGTGTTAGAGATGACTTCACTTGGGAAAGCGACCACGATTTAGACCACGATCAAGACGGCTGCCGAGATGCAGATAGAGATGCAGATGATGACGGAGATAATGTTCTGGATTTATCTGACGATTGTTCTACTGGAGAAATTAATTGGAATAGTAGTTTCGACCATGATGGCGACGGATGCCATGATGATAGAGAGGATAGCGATGACGATTCAGATGGAATTTCAGATTCTCTAGACCTCTGCCCACGCGGATATGTGGGGATATCAGGGTCTGGAATGGATATTGACCAAGATGGCTGCATTGATTCTACAGAAGATACAGATGATGACAATGATGGCGTGGCAGATCCTGCTGACGATTGTATGTACACTACTCCAGGAATGGAAGTAGATGCAAACGGATGTTCTGGTATCCAATTAGATGACGATGATGATGGTGTCCACAATCTCAATGATCTGTGTCCAGCATCGCCAATCGGAGAAAGAGTCTCATCAACTGGCTGTCCTGTCAAGGTCACGGTTGACGATAAATCTCAATCAGGAGCAGATTCTGAATCTTCTTCTTCCCTAACTTGGATACTATTTACAATAGCGGGAGTTTTGATTGTAATTGCACTAATTGTTACATTAAAGCCGCAACCACCACTTCCGGCCAAGGTTATTCCAAATGTCACTGAATCAACTGTAGATGACGGAAGGGGCCAAGGGGATAGCGGTGCCACTTCTGCCGATGTCGAAATCGCCAGTCTCAATGTCGATGCTGGAGATTCCCAACTCGTTACAGATGAATACTGAGGCGGCGCTGAGGATAGCACCCTCGTCGAGTGAGCTGACAATCATTCGCTTTTCATCATCTGACCATTTGAATATTTGAGGCAACATTCTCTTGCCCCAGAAACCCATGACTTCGCCACGCATTTCTCCTTGAGCAAATGGAAGAGTTGCCAACGAGGCAGCAAATGTCTTGACATTCGCCCCAGATTCTAGATGCGAAATCGCAGCCTGGGCTAGTTCTCTTCTCCACGGACGCGAGATATGCACAATAGCATTGCTTGGATTCCCTCCAATGTGTTTAGAAGCAACCTTTGCAACCTTTCTAGCCTGTTCAAGGAAAGCACGAAGATAGGTTTCTGCCTCAAGTGCTGTCAATTCCTCTACCGCTAAATCACCAGGTGTATCGAACACTCTACCAGCAACTAGGTCACTATGTCCAAGCATTCTCCACCAATCTTCAGCGATATGGGGGGTGGCAATCGAAATCATATGTGTCCAAACTTCTAGAATTTCTCGGCCGACCTCGAGGTTTTCTCCTCCACGCCTACGATACCAATTGATATCTTTGATCAAATCAAAATGGCTAGCATCAACCGCTCCACGCAGATCATAACTATCCATCGCCCCTTGCCACTGGATGCATCTCTGCTTTAGACGAGCCCTCATCCACAAGTCAATATCACTGGAACCTCCATTCCACGATAGGATAATTTCAGGCATGCTATACAATTGGACCATCTGTCGGTAATTGGCCTCTAAGCCTGAATCCGACCAATCCATTCCAGCAGTAGGGTTTGCAGCGAAGAGAATGAATAATCGTACAGTGTCAGCACCATATTTCTCAATCATATCTTCTGGTGAGACCGTATTGCCAAGACTCTTACTCATCTTAGCGCTTCTTTCACCCAATTCAGAACCACACTGTGGGCAATTCTTACCTGAATGTGAAACATTGAGCGTAATTGCACATGAATCACACCAAGGTGCAGTTTTGTTTACCATACCTTGACACAATAGTTCATTGAAAGGTTCGTCAATATCGTGTAGGCCCATATCCCGTAGGGCCTTTGTCCAGAATCTGGCATAGATAAGATGCATTTGTGCGTGTTCAATACCACCACAATAGAAATCAACATTCATCCAATGATTTGCAACACTTGGATTGAAACAAGTTTCGTTTTGCATAGAATCTGTATATCGCAAGAAATACCAAGAAGAATCCACGAAGGTATCCATTGTGTCAGTTTCTCTTCTTGCAGGATTACCACATGATGGGCAATCGACATTACAGAACATAGAACTAGATTCCAAAGGATTGCCTTTACCATCGAAGACAACGTCTCGGGGTAATTCAACTGGAAGTTGTTCTACAGGAACAGGAACTGCCCCACATGCCTCACAATGGATGATTGGAATAGGAGTCCCCCAGTATCTTTGTCGGCTAATCAGCCACGGTCTAATCTTCCAATTGATTGTGCCATTACCCGTGCCCATCTTTTCAAGGGCATCACAAACAGCCGCTTTTGCTTCTGAACCATACAGCCCATCAAAGCCGGCAATACCGGAGTTAACCATCCATCCAAAGTCACATTCAGCAGCTTCAAGTGCATCATCTGCACTACCTTCCTCAGTCATCATCAAAACGCGCTTGATTGGGAGATCATACTTATTTGCAAATTCAAAATCACGTTCATCATGTCCAGGAACTGCCATTACAGCACCTGTTCCATATGAGGCTATTACGAAGTTACCAATCCAAATCGGAACGCATTCCCCGGTTAGAGGATGGATAGCGAAAGACCCAGTAGGCACTCCCTTCTTCTTACCCATATTTTTGATACGGTCAAATTCACTCATAGCTACAACTTCATCGTGCAGTAACTTCCAATCATGTTCGTACTCGGTGCCCTCTACCAAACTATGCGCCAATTCATGTTCTGGAGCAAGCGTAACGAAAGTTACGCCAAAAAGCGTGTCTGGCCGAGTTGTGAATACGCTAAATTTGTCATCCCGCCCTTCAACGGCAAATTCAATTTCCGCTCCTTCAGAACGACCTATCCAATCCTGTTGTAGTGCTTTGACATTTTCAGGGAAATCGATAGTTTCTAATCCATCAAGCAATTCTTGAGCATATTTAGTAATATCAAGGAACCATTGACTCATTTCCTTTTGGATAACAGGACCATTACATCTCCAACATCGGCCTGCCTTTACTTGTTCGTTTGCAAGTACCGTGTTACAAGAATTGCACCAATTTACTGGTGCATATTTTCGATAAGCCAACCCACTTTCTACGAATTTCAAGAAAAACCATTGATTCCAGCGATAATATTGCGGGTCATGACTTTTCACAAGTCTGCGCCAATCATAAGAAAAACCCATTCGTTTGATTTGTTGAGTGATAGATGCCATATTTCGTTCAGTGATATCATGGGGGTGACCACCTTCTGCAATCGCTGCATTTTCCGCAGGCATTCCAAAAGAATCGAAGCCCATTGGATACAATACATCAAAGCCCATTAGGCGCTTATAACGGGCCACTGCATCTCCAATTGAATAGTTTCGAACATGACCCATGTGCATCTTACCCGAAGGGTAAGGATACATTTCAAGACAGTAAAAAGTAGGGTTTCCTTCTTGTAATTGGGCGTGGAAAATATTCGCATCATCCCAAGCCTTTTGCCAAGACTCTTCAGTTGATTGTGGAATATATTCCGACATTGATGCTCCCCATCGCCCCTACGGGGCGAACTGTCGAACGATACAATGGCCTTGAATCCATCTGCGAAATCACACTTCTGTAGTATCGAGAAGGAACACTGCCTCTCGAGTCAGACTGTATCTGTTTCGCACGCCAGTCTTGCGTTTTTCAACAAGTCCGAATTTTTGTAGAGTTCGAAGATGGTGGCTGACTAATTGTTGAGATCTATCCAATCGATGTGCAAGTTCAGATTGAGTTGGATATTTCTTCATGCTACCATCGTCGTCAAGCAGGCGCAAAATCTTGCCTTGCAGACTATTTGGGTCAGGGGATAGCGGAGGCAAAGGTAACTCGCCTTCGATAATTCCCGGATGGAGATTGGAAGTGAAAGGATAGAATCTAACAAGGCGCCCATCTGGCCTTCTCCAAATTCCCCCATCCTCTTCTAGCACCTTTAGATGGTGTGTAATCTGGCCATTTGACATCTCAAGGGCAGCCATTAATGCACGGAAATGACAACCCGGATTTGCAGTCAAATAACCCATTAAACGACCTCTTTGGTATCTGCCATCACTAGTTTCACTAGTGCGGCCTACAAGCCCAAGGAGCCATAATCCAGCACTGGTAGTTGGAATTCTCCAACTCTCATTAGTTGCAATTAGTCCAACCAATAGAGAGATGAAGCCACCACTTGCAACAACCACTCCCATAGTTACTACCACGGGGCTGATCTCATTCTCTTGAGTTTCGGTTACAGGTGGTGCATTGGAATCTTGCTGTGTTTCTTCAGAAGCGAGCTTAGATTCTTGATTAAACACTTCTTCAACAACAATTGCAGTTGCTACGAAATCTGAACATTGTAGCGCCGCTTCAGATTCATGAACTAGGTATTGTCCAGTAGCCCCGATTTCAGGGGACCACGATACTAATCCCGGAGCGCCAACTAGGGTAATTATTCCCTCTTCTGGAGAATTAAGTAACCAACATGTTCCTTGTTCTGTATTAATCGAACTCCATGTTCCTTCTACCGTGCGGGATACAATCGGCCCATCATCGCCTTCGGAATCACCTTCGGAAATAACTTCTTCATCATCAACGATTGGCCAATCAAAACGGATTAAAGATTGTACTAAGGGGTCACTAATACTTACAAAGTAAAGTGAGTATTCGCCATCTTCCAAACCCATCATATCAAATTCTAATGTGTTCAAAGTAAGAGTTGTAAAGCGCTTTGTAATACCGTCATCCTCATCACATTGCGATAGTATCCTTTCAATTTCTCCATCGGGTCCAACTAATTTAGTTTCCAATCCACAGGCGGATAGCCAAGTAATTTCATCTTCAACAGTGCTAACTATTTGCGGATTCACGACAAGTACCTCTTCACCCGAAAGTTCAGCAGTTATCTGCATCGTTTCGCTTTCACAATTAGAAGAACTTGCACGACTCAAACTGATGGAGGTAGTATCGAACAAATCATGCTCAGGTATTTCCATTACCACCATTAGGTCACCAGGGGCCACTATGCAGCCATCTGGTCCAATAAATGCCCAACTTGGTTGTGAAAAACTTCTGTCTTCACCAGGCGAAATCAGATTTTGCACTTCAAGTTCAGTACAATCCTTTTGCGTTCGAGAGTCCATAACAACTTCACCAGCGGAGTTAACAATCCAAATTTCGCCCCGGCATGATGTAGTAAAATCAAGAGAAATGTCAGATTCTCCTTGGTTTGAAAGACTGATATCTGATTCAAATATATCTGGTCCTCCGAATAGTGAATCATCTTCTAATACAATACTGAGGGCAAAATCTTCAAGATTACCAACACTTACAGCTTGGTCTAAATCCGCTACTGCATTTAGAATAACTTCCTTGGAGAGAACACCGTCACCCAAAGACGCAGAAATTGAATTATCTCCGGCTTCTAGCATTACTGAAATTTGTGCTATTGTGATGACCTCATTGGCCGATAGGATATTTGGGCCACACGATTCAATTAATCGAGAATTAACCACTAATTTACAATCGCCAAAGTCTAGTGCCATTTCTTCATTCAAGTTGTTATGAAGCCTAACGGTAATGATGCTAGGGCTTGCTTCAGCATGTATCCCATCTCGTGCGGTCACTACAAGTTCCAAATCAAGACCTTCAGGCGCCACCACAGGCGTCTGAACGTGTACATTTACCATAGAAGACAATTCCTCTCCGGCAACGAAGTACTCGATTGTATAATCCCCAGAGGGAACCAATTGACCATTTGAATCTGTTAAGTCCCAGTAAAGTGAATCTAGAGTTGCTGTTGATGCAGCATCGAGATCTAGGCCTCGGCTTTGGCCTAGGCAATTTTCGGACCCATCGATGATAATCAAACCGTTACTCCAAATCTTGAGGACTTCATTACAAGATGGGTCAACATCGATACTTACCGAATCTCCACTATTGGATAAGGTTGCAGAAATTTCAACAATTTCTCCCGAGGCATACCATCCTTTTTCTGGAGCCTCTACGAGGCTTGCATCGAGAGTTACATCTGAGGGGTTAGCAAACGCGGATGGCGCCATTGCAACGAGCAGGCCGGCTAGTAACATTGCCAGCATACGCTCTCTGCCCATGGTAAACCATGGATGTCATCCCTTAGAAGTGATGCGGTTCATGGAATTGGTGAGCGAAGATGGCAGAGTGCATACTAGAAACACCGAAAATGCTTGTTTTACAGGCTCAGTTGGGCGATTGGGACAATCTAAATCATTTGCTAGTTTGTAAAGAAACCAGAAAAGCAGTCATTATTGACCCCTTCTTTTCTCAATACTGGCTAGATGTCTGTTCAACCAATGGTTGGGAGTTGGAACAAGTGTGGTTAACTCATTCACATTGGGACCATTCCAAAGGCGTGGAAGGCCTAGAACACAAGCAGGTTTGGGTACACCGTGATGAGTCACTTAGGGGGTGGAGCGGGCCTTCAAACCGCGAGTGGAGCAATGTTGCAAATTCATTTGTTAAACAGAAAATTGGAGTATTAGAAATCGAAGCACATTGTACCCCGGGGCACACCCCAGGTCACATGACATTTATCGGCGAAGGGGTTGTTGTTAGTGGAGATTGTATGTTCTTGGGAAGATGTGGGCGCACAGATCTCTTTGGAGGGGATATCGATGCACAGAGAAATTCACTGATTTATCTTAGAGATTATTTGACAATGCTGCCCTCAGATTGGGTAGTATTGCCGGGGCACCAATACAAACTTTTGAATGGTCAAAACCCGAGTTTCATTACGATTGAAGAATTATTGTCAAATAATGAGGCATTAAATGCGCTGGATGATAGAGAAAAATGGAACTCATTAGAATTCCTAGCATTCGACGATAGTTTATCAGAAAGTGCACGTAGAGAAAGGGCTAGGTCACAGAAGTCCTAATCACAAATCATCTAGACTGAACATTGTAGGCACAGCTTCTTGCTGGGCCTGTTCCTGTTGAATCTGATGCTGCTGCCATTGAGGTACTGCAGCGGGTGGTGTCCATCCAAGTTCCATCGCTTTAGCAGTATCACCTTGGCTAACATAGTGGTCAATCCACTCTTGCTTTCGAGATTCTTCCTCTTGGAACATTGCGGATACTTTCATTTCTTCAGCACGACTGTAGGCTGCCTTGCGCCTACCTGCTTGCTTTGCTATCATTGCTACAGAAATAACTGCCATCAAGAATATAGCCAATCCAATTAGCACCAATACGTCTCCACCAATGGCGAAATTATCATCGCCTGCCACAGCGATATAATCTTTATCGTATTCGTCAGGAATGCCATCCTCGTCTGCATCATCAAAGGATGCGCAAGTAACTTGGCTTGGTAATCCCTGGCTGATTGAAGCATCATATGGACAGGGGTCGCTTAGGTCCGAAACTCCATCTTTATCGGAGTCAAGACAACCGAAATAATCGATATAGGATTTACCAGATTTCAAATTACACTCGTCAGGTTGCCAGGACCCAAGTGCATGGTTATCCCCATATCCATCTCCATCGGTATCTGCCCATTGAGTAGCACGAACTGGGAATGCGTCGGCAAGACGGCCAGTATTGTTATCTCCAAACCCATCACCATCGGCATCAGACCATTGGCTTGGGTCTGTAGGGAATGCATCGCCCCATTGATTTCTAATTGTAATCAAATTGCCAACGTCTTCTTCATCAGCTATAGTGTAATTCTCCCAGCCGTAATTATCACCCCAGCCATCTAAGTCAATATCTTCCCATTGCTTAGAATCTTCAGGGAATGTATCATCTATATCAGCCCACGAATCGCCATCAGTATCTAAGCAACCTTGGCGTGAATTGTTGGTACTAGTGCCGGACTCTTCTGGGCACTCATCTCCATTTGGAACGGCTTGGTTATCTCCCCATCCATCGCCATCATTGTCTGTCTGTTGATAGAAGTCTTCAGGAAAAGCATCGAATGGGTCTACCACGCCATCGTTGTCAGAATCGGGGCAACCACGTGCTGCAGGGATTGTAGATTTGCCGTATAATTCAGGGCATTGGTCTCCATTATTGCCATCGGAATTGTCACCAAATCCATCATTATCAAAGTCGCTCCACTGAGTAGGGTCGTTCGGGAAGCAATCACCAGCATCATTCAAACACCTGTCACCATAACCGTCGCCATCGGTATCAGCCCACTGGCTTGAATCATCAGGGAATACGTCAGCGTTGTTGCCAAGAGGATTATCGCCATGGTTATCATTATCACGATCTTTCCATTGTGTCCCATCGGTAGGGAATGGGTCGCCAGCGTTGGACCAACCATCACCATCGGCGTCAGGGCATCCAACTCTGTCAATAGAGGATGTTCCGTATTCCCCAGGGCATTCGTCCGGGTCATTACCGCTGGTGTTGTCTCCAAACCCATCTCCGTCACTATCTCTCCATTGTGTAGGGTCGTCAGGGAATGAATCGGCATCACCATCTGGGTGTGCTAACCAATCAGGAGTCGGATTCGACCATCCGTCGCCATCATTGTCTTGACAGCCCAAGCGGTCTTCTGATGAATTACCCCATGTGTTGATACAACCATCTGAGCGAGGAGTATTAGGCTCATCACCAACCCAATCCCCGTCGGTATCTGTCCATTGATATCTATCAAGTGGGAATTGATCGACTTGTGTTGCTTGAGAATCAAACCATCCCGGCCAACTCTCATCCATATCTGGTGTTGAAGGGTCGTCAGCCGGTCGAATTGCTGTCCAAGATGCATCATGGTAATTGTCACCAAATCCATCACCGTCAGTATCATTCCACTGAGATGGATTCATTGGGAATGCATCACCTTCTTGGTTGATATGCCATTCGGTAAATGGTTGAAGATCGTGGAGGTAATTGTCTCCATATCCATCTCCATCAGAATCAGCCCATTGGGTGGCATCATTTGGGAACACATCCCCGAGGTCGGAATACCCATCATTATCTACATCAGGGCAACCGAAACGGTCTTGCCAACTAGTCCCAGGGGTACTGGGGCAATCATCACCTTTGTTTGCAGGAAGTGGATTATCTCCAAATCCATCATTGTCAGTATCATTCCATTGTGTACCATCGTCAGGGAAAGCATCAGTTCGGCCATCTCCTTGGTCCGAGGTGTTCCATCCATCATTATCTGGGTCTAAATCTGCAAACCAGATGTAAACACCTTCATTATTTCTGCCAAATGCTTGAGCTATACGTGTTCCATCTGGGGACCACGATAGACCATTTGATTGGCCGCAATTATTTCCACTTCCAGATTGGCAATTTCCAGGTCTTGGTTGTGCTAAAAGGTCGACTTGGTTTCCGGTTGAAACATCAAAAATCCGTGAGATAGCCCCGTCAGTTTGATACCAACTCATTCCGAAAATAACTTGAGTTCCATCTGGGGAAAAGTCAGTGGAAAGACAAGATGTGGAAATTGATTTGCTCCATTTCTGAGTCCACGAACCGGCTGCAAACAAACGGATAGTCGAACCGCCACCATCCCATGCTTCACAAATTGCAAGGTGCTTTCCATCTGGAGACCAACCTACTGCGTCTACATCTGCACTAGGCGAAGAGTCTGATTTAACAGTAGACCATGTCGTGGTTTCAACAACATAAAAATTATCGTTGCTTCCTATCAATAAGTGACCGCCGGATGGCGAAAATACAACAGATTCGAATCGGTCTTCGCCACCAGGATTCAGATCCTGAATTACCGAACCATCGGTCATATTTATCATTCTAACAACACCACTAGTGCCACCATTTCCTGAGCGGCCAATGGCAATTGCAGCCATCTGGCCATCAGGAGACAAATCGATATCTCTGGTGTTATCTCCTCCGCCAACATCTGTATCAATAGAACCGTGAACACTAGAAAGATTACTTGCATAATACACGTTAGCGGTATCATCATCTTTGGTGACACCAATATATGCACCATCTCCTGACCATGAAACACTCGAGAGGCTACCTCCGACATTTATCGATAAGGCATTTATTCCTGAAGTCGCATTCCAAACACGCAAGTATCCATTAGCATCACTAGTTGCGATTAGTGACCCATCGGGGGAATGGTCAACTCCGTTAAAATCATAATTTTGGGTTATTGCTACATCGGTTGCAAAACTCGGATTACTAGAGGTCCATCCGTCATTAAAATCAGAAGTTCCATCGCCATCACGATCAGGACACCCAGTCCTGTCTACCGTAGAATTACCTGCAGCATATAGGCAATCGTCGATAGAATCATCGACACCATCGCCATCAGCGTCAGCGCCAGATGCTAATGATAATCCACCCATGGAAACCATCAGAAAAACGAGGAGCAAAGCGCGTTGAGTCGTGCTTGCCATGGGGGCCGGTTGGGTATCTAACAAAAGACTTTACGGTACAATTGTTCACACAATTATCAATACAAAATAGGGGAATTATTGAATGGCATGTCGTTCAGGCAAGTATGTGTCAGGCGATATTCCGAGAGTGAACATCGCGGTAAAAGACCGTATACTCCTTCATCTTTTAGAAGAAGACGAACAAGCAGATCGGTTTGTTGTTTCAACCGCAGTAACTCGGCCAGGAATTGCCGAAGCGTGTGCCCAGCATCCACCAAACGTAAGCAGAGCTATGCGGGATCTACTTCGCAATAAGCAGGTGAGTGAACATTCACGTTCGATAAGGGGCGATGACCGCCGCCAAAAAACTTGGCAACTAACCGAATCGGGGCGGGTTCAAGCGAATAAGAGGCTGGAAGAGTTATCGTCAACTAAGGTGCTTATTCGAGATAATGAAGGCACACTATTGGAAGTTGAAGCAGGTTTGGCATCACAGAGGTTACAAGCGCATCTACCGGTTTTACATATTCTTCTCCATGCTCAGCACGAAGGCGTTCTAACCTTTGGCGACATCCGTTTTGGATTGGTCACCAAAGAATCAGAAGACACAGATATCCCGCCGCCTGGTCGGCTAAAACTCCTTGCTGGAGCTCACGCCACATACCACACCTCTCCGCCCCAAACAAGACCAGTTCATGGAAGAATAGATACAAGCAATCAAATGGATACATGGTTCAAGAAAGGGTCACCATGTATGGTTATACATGGAATTGCAGGCATCGGTAAATCAACCCTTGTCGCTAATTGGCTATCAGCGAATATGGCCGAAGTACCACATCTTTCAGTATGTTGGTACCCTTGCCAACCGTGGGATAAAGCGGTTGGGTTAGCAGTATCTTTACTCCATAGATTTGGAGTCGATGACAAGCATGATCCATATCAGTTAATGGAAACACTTCCCCTAACCCCGGGTGCAGAATTTGACGTAGACGCTTGGCGGCGAAGATTACTGGCATACCTTACCGATGCCCAAGCGATTCGCGAACGATTTACCGAAGAGGCAGGAGGGCCCCCTCCATATTGGCTAATTGTTCTAGACGATGTTCACCACGTATTAGGAGAAGCAAGAGACTTGTTAGGGGCTTTACTTGATATTTCCAAAAAAGCCCCACTTCGGTTAATTTTCATCTCTAGAACAACTCTCAACGTATACGACCGGCGCGATGTCCATACTAGGGAATTAGTTGAAGAATTACCTCTTCAAGGATTAACGGTTGACGAAATCTCGACATGGGTTGAGAATATGGAAGGAACACCGCCACCTGCAGAAGAAGTACATCGAATGACTGGCGGCCATCCATTAGCTTTGGAATTGTTAGAGATTTATGGCCAAGCAACCCATGGAGATTGGTTGAAATTCCTAGATGAAGAGATTATCACACAAATGCCGGTCGAAGAACACGAACTTCTTGCAACTCTTGCAGTATCCGATTCTCCAATACCTTGGTCTAAACTTGCAGCCGCTGTTGGCTGGGAAGGAAAACCACCAGAACGCCTGCTTGCGTATGGGCTTCTCTTGGAATTAGATGGGGGAATGTGGTTGCACGAAGCACTTAGAGAAAGATTTCTCAGAGAGGTTGGAAGTGCTCCTCAAAGAAGAAAAGAAAGTCTGAATTAATCAGAAATCATCGGCAGACATATGCTTGTTTAACCAATTCATTAGCGTAGGCTTTGGCACCATGCCTGCTTGATTAGCAACCATCTTTCCATTATGGAAAAGGAATAATGCTGGGATTCCGCGAACACCTAGACGTGCAGCGTTCATTGAATCAGTATCAGTGTTTACCTTCGCAATAGTGATTGGAGATTCAGCCGCAACTTGTTCAAGAATAGGGCCTAGCGCCTTACACGGACCACACCATGGAGCCCAGAAGTCTACTAAGACCCATTCATCTGCACTAATCGCTTCATTAAAATTGGTATCACTAACCGCCTTCACTTCTCCCACCATCTCACCTAAGGCTCGGTTGTAGAGCCCTCCTATGAGTCTTTGCTTACACCCCAATACTCATGGCATGACTCCTTCTCGCAGTATTTGAGAGGGTAATCGATGATTATTGCACCATCGGTATTGACAGCAGACCTTGCTGACCTAGGAAACGCGTGCAGCGAGGCTGTTGAAGCAGGCCTAGGCTGGCTACACCTCGACATCATGGATGGTAATTTTGTACCAAACCTCACATTCGGCCCTCCTGTAATTGCGAAATTGCGTAAAGCGTTAGGTGATGAACCAATATTTGATGCTCATCTGATGATTACAAATGCCGAAGAATCATTCCAACAATACATCGATGCTGGATGCAACCATATTTCAGTTCATGTCGAAGCGGTGACCCATTTGCATAGATGTGTAACCGCAATTAGGGAAGCTGGTGCAACCGCAGGTGTAACTTTGAACCCAGGTACGCCAATTGAGGCAGCACTAGAGGTTCTTTCTGAAATCGATTTAGTGTTGATCATGAGTGTCAATCCGGGATTCGGCGGCCAATCATTCATTCCAACAGTCGAATCAAAAATTCGCAGGCTAAAGCAAGCGATAGATGCCCAAGTAGCCGCAGGTGGCAGGCCGGTACAAATCCAAATCGATGGAGGAGTGAAGGCACATAATATTGCTATGCTAAGAGACTGGGGCGTTAGCAATTGTGTTGTTGGCTCTGGACTTTTCAACGCCAAAGCAAGTGTTGCTGACAACCTTGCAGTTATCCACCAAGCACTTGAGTGATCGAAGATGAAAATACTGCTGGTGACCCGGCTTTTTCCACTTCCTGAAAACGTAACTCGTGGAACCTTTGTCTCCGACCACGCAGAATTACTTTCTTCACTAGGGCACGAAGTACGAATTCTCAATGTTCTTCCTCGAATGTTGAGGATTAATGAAGCCAGACGTTCTACTATGGAAGGGGTTGCTAAAGCACCCAAGAAATTCAGCCATGGCGACTTTGAAGTTGGCGTGAAGCGGCACTGGGAGTTACCCGATTTACCATCTATTACGGCTTTTAGTGCATCAAGAATAAAATCAAACTGGAAACCAGATGTTGTAATTTGTCATACTTTGTGGCCAGCAGCATATGCTGCAAAAAACATAGCAAACCGCTATTCAGTGCCCTGGATAGCGGTTGTACACGGACATGACTTCGATGTTGCATTAAAGGATCACAGGGCAAAAAGAATAGAGAAGATTGCCCGTTCTGCCGACAGATTAGTTGTAGTTTCTAATTCTCTATCCCGTTTCAACTCTATAACAATTCCATGCCATGTTAATGTCGATAAAGAATGGCATAGACCAATGAAAGAATCCAAAAAGCGATTTCGTAAATCGAAAATAGATATTCTATTCCCTGCAGACCCCCGCCGTCCTGAAAAAAATCACATACTCGCCCTAAGGGTCGGTGAAGAACTCGAAACCCGTGGCTGGAAAGTTGGAGTCACTACATTGAAGAAACAACCACGTCCAATGGTTTGGGATAGAATGTTAGCAGCGGATGTTTGTCTGATAACCTCCACACGCGAATCAGGACCCCTTGTTGCTAAGGAAGCGATTACCTGCGGTTGC
>Ga0308019_10000901_pt1 | contig 18398 bp, 13 predicted proteins | sample Neamet284_FD_203135 | JGI IMG/M metagenome (GOLD analysis project Ga0308019, IMG submission 203135) | Marine microbial communities from water near the shore, Antarctic Ocean - #284 | ecosystem: Environmental > Aquatic > Marine > Unclassified | place: Southern Ocean | collected 2014-10-01 | reverse complement strand
ATAGATACTCTGCATAAGCTGGCTCCAGTGCTCCAAAATCATACGTATGAAGAACGTTACATCTTTGCCAGGCTCTAAAAATGATTTGGATTCATGTAGCTGTTGTAATTCAGGCTAATTCGGCTCCCATAACCGGATAACTTCACTGAGCCAATTACTGACAAAACTTAACTCAGTTGTTTGAGAAAGAAATGCTTGGGAGTTTTCTGACTGGGCGATTATAAGAAATTTATCCCTTGTCGAAGAGTAATCCCAAGGACCTTGAGCATCATTTTGAAAACCTGACCCGGACATTGATTCGGGTTCAGTAAAAGTTAATCCTTCGTTGAAGATTTGATATTTTACATGGCACAATCACTGCCCGACGCGCCACTGACACTAAGTGCGAGAGATAAATTTATCGGAGAGATTGTCGGCGGCGAGTCACTGCCTGCGCCGGGTCAGTACGGCATGATGACCTGCATGCATCAAGGTAAGCAGTATATCGTCGTGCAGATCGGCAGCACGCGTACAAATTTTCCTGGGGACTTAGTTGCGTACAGGCTGGGATCAGAGTAAAAGTTAGCAGCAACGAGAGACTATTCTGACACCCAAGAACAACCTGTTAAGAGCATCGAATTATGATTTCAAAATTTCCATTGGTTACTTTACTAACTGCCGCAGTCGTTACTGTTAGTAGCTGCAGAGAACAAGCTGTGAGATCAGCTCAAACTGCTGACCAAGAATCACCCAATATCATGCTAATTCTTGCAGATGACTTAGCCTACTCGGATCTCGGTGCTTATGGCAGTGAAATTGAGACACCCAATATAGATTTCCTAGCGGAACAGGGAGTGATGTTCACCAGGTTTCATACTAGTGCGATGTGCTCTCCTTCACGCGCCATGCTATTAACAGGGGTAGACCAGCACAAAAATGGTTACGGCACGATGGGAGAGTATCTGGCCACCGAACAGAGAGGTAAGCCGGGTTATGAAGGTTACCTAAACAATCAAGTTGTCACAGTCGCGAACATGCTCAAGACCTCTGGTTTCAATACATACATGACAGGAAAATGGCATTTGGGTAACTCTTCTCTGCCTAGTAATCGGGGCTTTGATCGTTCTTTTACTCTATTACAAGGTGCTGGGAGTCACTTTAATAATACTGGCTACGCGCCACAGCGCACTACGGTGGACTACTACCGGAATGCTGAGCCCGCAGAATTGCCAGATAATTTTTATAGCAGTAATTTTTATACCTCGGAAATGATTCAGTATATTGAGGACGGACGAGAATCTGAGAATCCGTTCTTTGGTTATCTAGCTTTTAGTGCCCCTCATTTTCCTTTACACGCGCCTAGCGACCTTATTGAAAAATATATCGAGCGCTATCAGGTTGGATGGGACGTCATTCGAAACCAACGGCATGAATCTCTTAAAGCACTCGGACTTATTGATCAGCAAGCATTGATGGCTAAAAGAATAGATGGAGTACCCGCGTGGGAAGAATTGGACACAGAAGAACAGAGGTATCAGGCCAAGAAAATGGCAGTCTACGCGGCGATGGTGGATAGCGTAGATCAAAATATCGGCGAACTTATTGCGTATCTAAAATCGATTGATGAATATGATAATACCGTATTCATTTTCCTGTCGGACAATGGTCCTGAATCAAACGATTTCGCGTCAGAGCGCTCCGTTCCATCGGTCACTGACTGGATCGCTGACACTTTTGACAATAGTTATGAAAATTTGGGCAACGAAGGTAGCTTTATTTATTATGGTAAGCCTTGGGCTCATGTCGGAGCGGCAGCACATAGATTTCACAAGACGGTAATATCTCAAGGGGGGATTAATTCTCCTTTAATTATTAGTTATCCAAATTCCGTACCACAAAATCGAGTGGTCTCTGAATTTTCGAGCGTTGTAGATATCACTCCAACAATCCTTGAGCTTGCCGGCGCCTCACATCCTGGAGCACAATTTCAAGGGAGGTTGGTGCATGGCATGGATGGCCGATCTATCTTGCCCTACCTTAGAAGCGAGGAAGAATCTATCTATCCTGCTGGAACTGGTAATGGTTTCGAACTTTTTGGTCATAACGCTTTTATTAGTGCGAACTGGAAAATTCTAAGATTGATGGAGCCTTATGGGGATTTTACTTGGGGGTTATATGACCTAGATAAAGACCCTGCCGAGCTCAATGACCTCTCGAGTCAGTTTCCGGACAAATTTCAGGAAATGCTGGCGCTCTACGAAGACTATGAATCTCGCAATGGTTTGATTCAAGTACCGGAAGGCTGGAAAATGTTTGAAAATTTAGGTCCTGCACCAACCCCAAATAATTAAAAAATAAACTTACTTATTAAACGAATACTGGATTCAATAGTCGTGTTAATTGTAAGAATAAAACACCTATAACTATCACCATAAGTTGCACTTGCGGGCTCACTATCCAGAGCGGCCTCATTAGTAAAAGGGCTCTATTGGCGAAAGATTGACCTCCTAAAGGGCCTCGATGGGGATGATAAGTCCCACCGCTATTTTGATTGTGGCAACCTTCGGTATTCAAGCGCCCCCGTGACCATAAGCACTTCATGCAAACCCAATAAGCAGTAGTGAGACAAATGTAGAGGTAAGTAGCTTCATAGCCTTATTCTCAGAAAGTCCTAACCGTTCGTCCACAACAGTATGTATAGGGGTGATATGGAACCATCCTAGTGCAAGGGGGTGTATCCCAGGGCTGGGGTCTGAGGGACGCTTGACACCCGGGGTTATAATACAGACCACTATTCTACTGAGGCCCCTAGCATGCAACTTAAGCGGTTATTGAACGATAGAGAGGACATCGATGGCGCTTGTACATCAATGTTGTAGATTTTATGCTCGAATTCTGACAAATTGGTAGTTAACTTGTCAGCACCATCCTCAGGCGGAGCCAAAAGGCCATTGACATAAGGCCTTAGATTCTAATACACAAGCTGCTGCTCTGTAATCGCTAGAGTACGAAAGACTACGCAAATGGCGCTAATTCGCAATTCAACTCGAACTCTTGTCATCGCAATTGCGATGATCACAGCCGTCATTCTATTAGTAACCACAGCAGTACTTCCACAAACTATTTCAACCATCACACCCGAACCTCGACAAAGCGAGTTTTGGTCAAATCGATTCGATGAAATTAATCGCCGCATTGAACAAGGCAATATCGACTTGCTGTTCGTCGGCGACTCCATTACCCATTTCTGGGAAGGCACAATCTATCCTACGGATTCAGAACCACATGGCACAGCCGGCCAGGCAGTGTGGGATGAATATTATAGCCAACGAAATGCTGTTAATATTGGCATAGCCGGGGACAAAATCGAACACATTTTATGGCGCCTCGACCATGGCAATATCGATGGAATATCGCCAAAGTTAATCGTTTTATTGGCAGGCACCAATAATGCTAAAGACAATACCGCAGAAGAAATAGCTGATGGAATTGTCGCCATTATAGGTAAATTACAACTGAAGTTGCCTGATTCGAATATATTGCTGCTAAGTATATTCCCGCGCGGAGAACAACCTAACGACCTTCGAAAAATCCTCGCAAAAGCAAGCGAGACAGCGGCAGCCAGAATGGCCGACAGAGACAAGGTTTACTATATGGATATAGCAGCTAACTTCTTAAGCAACGATGGAATCTTGAGCCCAGATATAATGCCCGACGCCCTGCATCCAAACGAACAAGGTTATAGAATCTGGGCAGAATCCATAGAACCTATTGTCAGTGAATTATTTTAGAATCATTGAGTTTTAGCTTTCTCACTTTACTTGCCATCAAAAATTGGAGGCTCAGGTAAAGCAGCTTATTGAGATGAGCATTTTCGGCAATGGTCGGAGTGGTGTTTGGGTATGTTACGGCACGACGTGCGGCGCGTCTCGATCCGATAGAAGCCTTGCGTCACGAATAAAGCTACTTAGATGAATAGTGAGCTCTTCAGGATTCTAGCCTAGAACAAACGAATTATGAGTCCTACGCTTACTAATTATACCAATTCTCCACAACTGCCTGAAAAAATAAGCCTCTTCATAGCTTAATACTATTAGCATGTTTTTTACGGATGACTAATCGTTAAGTTATTAAAATATTAGTGCCCCCAAGAACTCCAGATGATGTAATCACGGTCAGTAAAGAAACAAACCTGTCTGTCATTTCCGCGCTGGATGAGGTGAACGGGCACTCCAGACAAAAACCTTCTGGTGTACCGAGGCATGAGAGAATCCTTTCTCTGCAAGTGGGTAATAATCAAATTGGTATTGTATAGTCTAGATCTAGGCAGCCTAGATAGCCTAGACAGCCAAATCAAAGTACTCTGACCCCTTTAATACTTAAATAAAAACAGGGAGCCCCAAGTAATGACACAGAACCATTGGGCATCGATCTCAGGACAGCAACTTGCGTCTGCCTATGCTTTGGAAGCTGATGCATTTGGTGCAATAGCAATGAGCCCTAGCTTCGATGGTCTTATCAGCCAATTCGATAACTACGATAGCTACTTGAAACGTCTAAATAAGGATTCCAAGCACAGAGAAACTGTACGCTCCCTATTGGAAAATGATGGAATAATCGACACTGCGGTCCCCACTAGGGAACTGGCCCAGCTTTTCTGTATGGCACAAATAGCCGCCTGTTCTGAACTATTCAAAGGTTGGAAGATTAACTTCTCACAACTGAATCGAGAAGGCATGCGAGCCTTAGTTGCTCAAGGTAGCGCTGGCATAAGTAACATCCCGGAGATTCCGCTTGAGACCCATCCTGATCAATACAGCGAAGCTCAAAGACAGCTGTTCAACGGGACCAATATTATCCAAAATGTGGATACCGTTAGAGTCCTGCAAGTGGTTAAATTACTCGGTCTGATCTCAACCCCTGCTAGTGAAGTTCAGCAGCTATCTCTTGGGGTTGGCAATGGGTATCGTGATCTCTATGGAATTCATGGTGTGCCTTGTATCAGTAAGAAGCAGGAAGGGACCTCCGCCATACTCGATTTTGATACGCTGGACCAGCAAGCAGCTCACACGGTACTCGTCGATAGTGACCCAACTTATGGCAATCACTTTGAGGCATTGAATCGGGAAGAGTGTGGCAGAGTGCTGGCGCTAAATATCGAAGCCGAGCAGGCCATAAAGATATTAAAGAGCAAACAGCAAGGCTTAGATTTAAGTTTGCGAAATTTCGTGGTGGGTTTAAGGATTGATCATAACATGATTCCTGACGCCGAGAAGTTTCTGGAATTGATTGGCACAGTAATCGACTCCAACGCCGACCTGATGCTTACGATTGGAGCTGGAAATAAATTGTCGGAATTTGAGGGCAGGCTCAACTGCTTTGATAAACTCTTTGCTGCGCTGACTCGGATTGGATTAAAGCCCGTACGACTGCTGCTGCACGGCAGAGGTTCGACACAAGAACAACGCGGCCGCCCAAATTTCGGTCAGCTTGCCTATACCAGCTATCAGATTCTTTATTGCAAGCTTCATCGAGATCGACTGCTTTAGAGAAAAATAAAATCTATTATTCGCTATTTGAGAGAGGATAGGGAATCAATTCCATGTGCAGAGTGAAATTGAATTAGGTTTCTATTTGGAAATGATTAACTCTTCTTCGTGAATTTGGGCTCCTGCGAAGAAGGCGATCTAGGCAAGCCAATAAGCGATAAATGAATTAGTTCTCTGCAATTGCGTGCCTACTCTTAGTCCTGCTAGCGCAGTGCCAAACACATCCCACTCAGTCCCCTCGTTATCAATCATTGCTATGGGTAACTTATTTTCGACAGGACTGAAATCTAGTATCGTGCAATCTTCTAGCTGGCGGTTATAAACTACAGCAAAATTGTCACCTGAGCACCCAGTCCCCCCCACGTCCATATTGCCTACCCAGTCGTTTATCACGGAGATAGCCTGACTAAGTCTACTAATAGGGTAGACCTTGGAGGTTTCGCCTATCCTTATGCCCAACACCATCCCTTCAGGGTGAAGTCTAGTGCCATCAATATTATTGGTGGCAAATGATACGGCAGTATTGGTGCGGTGGAGTCCGTACGGGAAAACATCATAAGGATAATTAAACTCTGATTCTTCAAGCATTAATAGAAAGGTGTCTGGATGCATCTCGAGCTAAGACTGCCACAATGACCACGGGTAAATTAGTGATGTTGCCAGTAAGTCTGGCCGGTTGCGCTGCCAATGTGTTGACTGTCAGCAACCAAAGGCAAAATGCTAGACTCAAACACCTGGTTACCTGTCTGACCTTTCTCTTTTTTGTGCTTACGAATCTCATCATTGCCAAATCACGAGAGCTCACGAAATTTGCGCGGAGTTAAGCGCTCTTGACTCTACTGATTTCCAAAAAGGCCGGAGAATTGTGAGATTTCTTTCAGCACTACCGCGTTGAATAGGCGTGTAACAGGTGGCTAATGTGAATCTGGATCGCTATTTGAAAAGTCGATGAGCAGGGGAATTTCGATATCATCATTGCTTCTCCTTCAAAGTTCTTGCAGCACTGCTGCAGTATTATGCGCTCTGGAGCTCTGGACTAAATTCACAAAGGCTTCTATTATTATCCTTTCCTTTATCAATAGATCAACGTCTCTTAATAATGCCGAATAGCGAAACCAGAGCTCCTTCGAAATCGGAAGTCGAGTCACTTTTTAGTCTCTATAATGCAGGAGATTTCTTTGGGGCTGGAAGTTTTTGCAGAAATCTGCTTAAGACATATCCTAATTCTGCACTCGTTTCAAATATGCTCGGTGTCGTCTATATGGCCCAGGGTAAGCCGACAGCGGCCCTCATTGCCTACGAAAACACCATTAAAAAAAATCCTGGCTATCCAGATGTTTACAACAATTTAGGAATCTTGCTGAATTCTCTTGGACGTTTTGGCGAGGCAACTGATAAATTTAGAAAAGCAGTTCAGCTGGACCCCGACTACAGTGATGCTCTCAATAACTTGGGCGCAACGTTGCAAAACCTCAATCAGCATGAACAAGCCCTGACGCATCTTTCAAGGGCCATTACACTGAATCCTAATAGCCCCTTAGCTTTCTTTAACTACGCAAATTCTCTGAAGGCAACAGGTAAAAAGAATGCTGCCTTAGAAAATTATGACAGGGCTGTAAATTTACTCCCTTCGTTTTCACTGGCCTATAATAATCGAGGCAACCTTCTAGAAAGCATGGCCAGATATGAAGAATCTAGGAGAAGTTATACGAGGGCTATCGAATTGGATCCCGGCTACGCACGAGCTTATAGTAATCGAGGTGTAGTTGAGAAAAAGCTGGGCAACTATCCCGGGGCTAGAAGGGATTTTGGCAATGCTGTGGATCTCGATCCTTGGCGATCTGAAGAACCAAAGGAAGACAGCAATTTCAAGTTTAGACTATATATCAATTTGGGAGATATTCAGATGTACTTTAAGGAGTTCGACAAAGCCCTAGCAACTTATAATCGTGCGGCAGAAATCGACCCAGACAATTTGGATGTAGCAGGATTTAAAGGCAATGCCATGGCAGCGCTCGGTAACTTAAGAGAAGGCCTGCAACTGAGACAAGAATCATTTGGTTTTGTATCTTTCGATATTTCGAAAGGTGTATCGATTATTCATGGGCGGGCGAAATGATCAGCATAAATATAGAAGGCTCAAGTCCACATTTTATTGGCAGTTGGAATATTGAACAGAATTCATTATGTGATGAACTAGTTAGTTTTTTTGCAGCGCATGAAGAAAAACAAGAACCGGGTCAGTCTGCCGGAGGAGTGAATCTTGAAGCAAAGAATTCCATCGATATTTCGGTGAACCCGAGAGACCTGGATTTACCTGAGTACAAGCCGGTTAAAGAATACATAAACTGTTTGTATGCTTGCTACGAAGACTATTTAAAGGAATTTCCGTTCTTGGCTTCGACAATGCCGCAAACGGATATTGGCTCCTTCAACATCCAAAAATACTTGCCGGGTGGTCACTTCAAACTGCCCCACACCGAACGGACATCAATACAAAATTCTTTCAGAGTCCTCGCCTTTATGACTTATTTAAATGATGTTGAAGATGGCGGCTCAACAACATTCGTTCATCAAAACATGGAAGTTCAGCCGGAAAGAGGAAAGACTCTGATTTGGCCCGCCGAATGGACCCATGCTCATCTGGGCAATATTGTTAACTCGGGCGAAAAATATATCATTACCGGCTGGATGCATTTCCCCCACGAGTCTAGATAAGATTTACCCAGTCTCTACCTACTCTCATTACTGCTCCAAAATAGGAAATGAAACTAATTTATTGAGATTATTGTAAACAAACTAAATTTGCATAAAAAATAGTCTAAAAGCCTCATGCAGAAAACTCGACTCTACCTGCTAGAATCGCGTAGAATTCGGGCAGAAGTTGTTTGTAGTAATCACTTTCTAGACACCCACTATTTCTACGTTTATGCTTCAAGATCAGCTACTGTCCAGATACAAAAAAAGAGGTGGAGCACAGATTGAGAAGTACAGTAGATGCTTAATTTGAGGAAGATACGATGATAAAGCCCCTGAGTTTACTGACATTGGTCGCCGCACTCACAGCTTGCGAAGGCTTGTACGAAGATGACGGGATTCCTAGAATTCGCACCCAAGCCGATGTTGTTGCCTATAATGCTACTGTCGTTGCTGACAATGACAAGTTAGTCTGCAGCCGTGAACAGGTAATAGGTACGAATATTCCCCAGTTCATTTGTATGACCGTTGCTCAGCGCGAGCGAATGCAGGAGGAGGCTCAGCAAGACGCGGGCTTCCTGAACAGAACCCTGAACATTGGAGGAGGGGCCAATACGCCTCAATAATTCATTTTCAAACCTAAAATAGGCGCAACATGAAGAAGCTGGCACTAGTTTTATTGTTGGTTACTGTTTCCCGAATAGCGTTGGGACAGGCTGCAGATAAACCTGAAATAGAGGAGATCATCGTCATCGGTGAACTTTCCAGATCGGCAGTTAGATCTCAAATTATCCGCGTTGAAACTGATATTTTTAATTTTTACAATGCAAACAATGGCAACAAAAAATTAAATATTGTCTGCCGCCAAGTTGCCCTCACAGGAACCAGAATCTCCCAGCGTGTCTGTGAACCGGTGTTCCTTACAGAGGCACGCAGCCGAGAGATTATGAATTTTATCTATGATTTTTCAGGTGTTGCCGAACTGCAATCACTGGAAGTGCACGTAAAGGTTGAAAGGGATGAAATGAACGCAGTTTATGCGGAGCTGATGAAAAAATATTCATCCTTCGCTGAAGCCTTGTTAGTTTTGCAAGACTTAAAAGCCCACCTCGAAGAATTAGGTAGATAGGACTCACAGGCGCTTCTATTTGGTCGTTGCTAAGAACTGGATTACCTACCCTTAGCGCTTGAATTATCCTCGCAATAATCGTTGGCTCTAAGGATTGGAAATAGAGACTAGAGCGATCTAGGTTTATCCGAATATCTAGCTATTTGAATGACCAAATTCACTTATCTAGCAGACTGTACAATCAGGTATTAATCTAAATTTTTGCAACAGGCAACAATAAAATAATATGAAAACTGGGAAAATTCGACATTCATCAACAGGCGGTTTCGCCTTTAATCCCACAACGATAATGGGCTGTGTATTGTTTACGGCATTGCCCTACTCTCAGCTAAATGCTCAGGAAAATGTCTGGAGTGGATTGGCCCGCAGCCAATTCGACAGTGCTGCATTGACTCTCCGCATTCCCTGCGTTGTTCTAGAAGATGAGATGGGCAATAGCCTGCCAGGATTCTCACCAGCTTTTGCGCTGAACCTGCTCTTTGTTGGTGATGATGAAGCTAATCAAATTTTTCGCCTGCAAGAGCCATTGCAAGAGTTCACGGAGATACCCAATAGTTGCCTGGATACACTTACAGTTTCCAACGACGGCTCTACCGCCACTTACTCAACTAATTCGATAGAAGTAGATGTTGATGCGGCGGTATTCTCAAATAGATATTACACGCTAGAGTTACAAGCCAACTTGGGAGGGCAGGGCCCGATTGATTTCTCTATTCTCAGCGCAGAGTCGAGGATCTATAAGGCACCCCGGTTCTCGGGAGAAACTTTTTTGATTTTTGTGCCGGCAGCTCCTTTCTTAGCAGATTTTATTTACGATGAGGTCCTGATAAATTCATCTGTCCAGCAAGTTTACGCAGATCTGTCTGTTTTCGAGCCCAGCTTTATCGATGTTAGCTGTTTTTATTTTGATCCCCTAGGGCTATTGGAACTGGTTGATGTCGTCAATGGCAATTCTCGATACCGACTTAATTCCAGTGTCACTTCCGCTAATAACAATACGAGTTTTACAATGAGATGTAGTGTGGTTAATCGAGATCTCAATCATCATGCAGATGATGTCGATATCCTAACCTGGTTTATCCAAATTTAATCAAATTTCCCGAGTCAAAAAAAAACGGCTCCCTCTTTCGAAGGAGCCGCCCTTGTCCTGCAAGAGTCCGAATTAGAACTCCATTGTTATCCTGCCATAGACCATGCGGCCACGTGCATCATAAAGAACCGACTCCATCCCAGCAAAGTCATTCACTCGCTGTGGCTGTCGATCGAACACATTTCGAGAACCAAACGTTAAGTCCACATCAGAACCAAACAAGTCAAGTCCACGGTAGTTGTACGCAATGTCCGTGACTGTAGATGCGCGCAGCATGTCTCGCTCACTGATATCGAACCCCGTAAAGTGCGGGAAGTTGTCGAAGAATGAGCTGCCCCAGTTGTAGCCATCGTACTCTATCTCATCGATATAGTGCGAAGCGACAGAGACACTGTGGTTGCCCATCAGCCAGCCAATTCGTAAGTTAGCTTTCACTTCTGGCAGTGGAGGTGCTTCACCGAGGAATCGGTTCCGCTTGCCCAGAGGTGAGCTTACTGGATCGGTCGCGAACTTTTGGTATTCCCACAAATCTATCTTGGTAAGACCGAGGTTCGCTGTAATGGAACCAACATCGGTTAAACCAAAAAAGCTAGTGATTGCATCGAGGTCAAACTGGTATCTGACCTTGAGGTCGTAGGCTTCCACATTATTCGCAGCAGCATTAGATTGACCGACAGTAACCCGCAGAATCTGCGTCGGATCGTTGGCTGCACGAATAATACGCGGATCCTGTTGTCCTGAGGCAACCCAGGCATTCAGCTCAGTAACTGTAGGCTCTCTACCGCTTACACCAGTAGAATTTGACCAGTTAAAGTAATCTAGGCCTAACAGCTGCTGTGGATCGATACTCACGATACGATCTTGGAAATTAGTCTGGCTCCAGTCCAGATCAATACGCAAGTTATCGATTGGCTCGAATGTAATACCCCAGCTCTGGGTATCAGCCGTTTCCGGCGTCAGCAAGCGGTTACCTGACTGGCAACGACGAGCGTAAGCGAAGAAACTGGACATTGGATCGTCTATGTTGCTCAAGTTACAGCGTTCCGGTGCGTTCAAGTCGTTCAGACTCGGCGCGATAAACGCAGTACCCTTAGTAGCACGTAGAGTCAACCAATTCGCAGGGCTATAGGTGATACCAAACTTCGGATCCGTTGAGCTCTGACCGGTTGAGTAAGTCTCATCACGGGTAGCCATGGTGAGTTCCAGATTATCGAGAATCGGGATTGCCAGCTCGACAAACCAGGCATCGACGGTTCTCGTCTCATTAGCCGGCTGGTCCGCTTGACCGTTATAGAGGTCTCCGCTCTGATATATGGAAGGAGGAATGTAGTCAAAGCCGTTACCACGACGCTGAACGCCAATAGCCATGCCAATCGGTCCACCAGGCAATTCAAAGTCACCCAGAGGCACTGTACCATTCGCAACTAGATCCATAGTGTAGAGCGAAGAATCTGTGCGGCTTCGCAGTAACTGTGTGGGAAAAAGCGAATCAGCTACGGCCTGCGAGTTAGTGTGGGGTCTAAGTACATCAGCATTGACGGCCCACGGGCTGTAACATTCGTCTGTTGACTTCAGGGTGTCACAATTCAATCCCTGAGAGATTGCAGAGAAGCTCTGGTTGTTGCTTCGCGAGATAGTAGTTTCATCGGAAAACATAACCGAGGCCACAGCCTGCCAACCTTCTACGTAGGGAACAGTGAAGTTCGCATCGAGGGCAATTCGGTAAGATCTTTCCCGATAAAAGCCAGGGAAGCTACCGTTGCTGTTAAGGCCCGCAGCAGACGTCTGCGATTTACCGAAGGGGCGCCAGCCACTAAAGTTGACGTCTTCGTTGAACGGGATGCCATTCGGATCCAGTTGCACCACTCCGCCGACGCGGTCTGGCAGGGTATCCCCATTCAAATCGGCTGCAAACAATGGATTACCATTGGCATCCTTTGCGCGGTACGGGTTACCTGGCAGTTCACCACGAAGTGTAGGCAATTCGTCAACGCGTCCACCGGGGTTAGCAGCGGAGTTCTGGCCTTTATAGGTCAGGCTGTTCCAGTTTAGCTGCGCATTGAAGCTCAGGTCGTCGTTGACTTCATAATTGGCATTGGTATAGAACACGGCCTGCTGATTCGCGGGGTTCAGTTCCCACCATTGGCCGAAGTCCATGTAACAGGTGCCACCGGCACTGGCGGCGTTACCGTGGGGGTTGAGTCGGTCTCCATCACCAGTTGGGTCCACCATGGTTGATAAGCTGCCGCAACCTAGGTCGCCCTGACGGCTGCTGGCTCCGGTGAGCATGCCGCTCGCATCACGCTTTGGCACAGAGTACTGGCCAGGATTACCCGAAGAAGAAAAGTTAAAACCAGCCTTGTACAAGTCCGGTCGGTCGGACCACAGCAGGTTAGAGTTATCCCGCCATTGACCGGCAGTTACTATGTCTATTCCGCCGACATCAGTACCCCATAAGAAGCTGTACATCTGTTCCTGATAGGTGTCAGATGCGTCGGTTTGTTGGTTAAAAATTTCAACCTTGAACCCGTCATAGGACTTGATAGGCACGAAGTTAACAACACCAGCCACCGCGGCCGAGCCATACAGTGCAGCCGCACCGTCCACAACAATGTCGAGACGTTGAATGGCGATCTGAGGCAGCATCTGGTTTACGTTGCCATCGATAACGCGCTTACCATCTACCAGGTTAAGTGTTGCACCGGCACCGAGACCACGGATATTTATCGCGGTTTCACTGGCACCGGAACCCGGTGTGATGTTGGACGAAATCGAAGAGCCTTGGTTGAAACTCAGGCCTTGGATAATATCGCCCATGTTGGGGGTGCCTTCGGCAGCGATGTCTTCGAGTGATATCTGCGTCAATGGGGATGCGGATCGAAAACCTTCGGTTCTACGAATGAACGAGCCGGTTACAATAATTTCCTCCACTGCGTCTTCATCTTGTGCCAGTGCTGTTCCCGCTATGGGTAGCAACGACATTGAAATTGCTGCGCACAATAATTTGCGCTGAAATCCGGGATGCCCGGGTTTTCTGTTGACCTTCATAAATCTCTCCCATGGGTGTAGATATTTTATTTTTAGCTTCATTGCTTCACATAAGCGAAAGCAATAAATTACTTAATGGTCAAAATCGTACGACCTATACGGCTGTTTGTTAGCCCGTGTGTAGGACTTTCAAACAAATAGTGTGCGATTAACTGTGGAACAACCACTGTTCCATCCTAAAACTGACAGTACTAGTCGTCAAGAGTTAAAGAATCTAATTTTAAAAAATACCATGAGATATGGGTAAAGATGCAGATTATCTGCTCCTTCGTACAAGAATATGTAACCAAAATTCCCAATCATGGCGGAATTTGTCTTTCTTGCACTTAGCGATAGGCCACCAGCCTACGAGGACTCGGGCTCTTGGGCGATCACGCTAGATTATGGAATGTCACCCTGCTAAAGACTTATGCGAATTATTGGTTGACCGACGTATTAAGAAGCATGAAGGTAATAATGTAATCAACTATCCACAAAGTGTCGACAGGTTAACTTGCTTAAAGCGATGATTTCATCAAGAGCACAGCACTTTCCCGCAAGTTACAGAACTTACACAGAAGTTCTAGCACTCCGTGAGCACTAATTGAGGTAGCTCTTATTCTTTTAATATTCCCATAAGCATTTCTTCATGAGGTGTAAAATTCATAGAACAGCAATCGATAAAATTATCAACAAATTCCAAGTCAGATTGAGCTTTCTCCGCATCCGCAGAAGTTAGGTTTTCTTTGGCTGGAAATAGTCCCATCCCAGAGAGCAAGCAGTTCCAAGACCTATGTGTATAATAAGTTGCAATATCAAGACGCTTCAATTCAGCTTCCAAGTTTTTTACGTTGTACCAGCAATCAAGCATCGCCTTCAAGTTGTTCGAAATATTCTTGTTTTCTCGATTGTCTATCCAGTATTGACTATCACTTCTTGAATTAGTCTTATAATGTAGAACTATGTAGTCTCGAATACCTTCAAAATTCATATTCATGCGTTGGTTAAATTCATCCTTATGTTGGTTGGTGAATCCACCTTCCTCAAATGCTATGGAAAATTGCTCAATCGTGGCATATATAAATTGTATGGCTGTTGCTTCCAATGGTTCTATAAAGCCTTGAGAAAGACCAACAGCCACACAATTGTTATGCCAAGACTCTTGCGCTCTGCCAACTTTCATTTTTAGATGACGAGCTTCGATATCACTATCCAAAACCCCCAAATGTGCTCTTAGCTCTTTCTCAGCCTCATCTTGAGTACAATGTTGCGAACTATAAACATACCCGTTGCCAAAACGATTAGTCAGCGGTATCTGCCATGCCCAGCCATTCGTTAGTGCCGTCGATAAAGTTTCTGATGGTATATGTGAATCAATTGTCGTCGGCAGTGCAATTGCAGAATCGTTAAACAGGTTATCTGCAAAACTAATAAAAGGAACCTTTAAAGTTTTTTCCAGAAGAATTGAAGCGAAACCGGAACAGTCTACGAAAAAATCAGCAGCCAACGTTTGCTCATTACTAAGTTTTAAGGAAGTTATATCACCATTCGAATGTTGTTCAACGCTTTCGACAGTTCCCTGAATGTGATTAACGCCACTTTCCACAGCTTTTTTCCGCAGGAACTTCCCAAGCAATATGGAATCAAAGTGATAGCCATATTGAAATTGAAATGGAAAGTTTTTTGATGGGATTGGTGCCAATTTTTTCCCTGTCAAACTTGCCATTAAGGAAAACCGATTGGGATTGGCTATTACATCAACCCCTTTTCGACGAAGAGTTGCATTATTGTAAAGATAATTAAATGTTAGTGAATCAAGACCACAGGGGAAAGGGTGAAAATACTCTTCATAACCAGAAACCGTTGACCAATTTTTAAAACTTATGCCATTTTTATAGGTTGCATTGCATTCCGGCATCCACTCAGACTCACTTATATCCAATGAATCCAAAAAAGCTTTTAGCATTGGAGTAGACCCCTCACCAACTCCAATAATACCGATATCAGGAGATTCAACTAAGGTGATGCTAATCCCAAGGTGCTGCCACTTTTTTTGTAACACGTTAGCTGTCATCCAGCCTGCTGTTCCACCGCCCAGTATCACAATTTTTTTTACTTTTAAATCGTTCATTATTTTTACGCCAATAAGTTTTATAGCTTTAATTGAGCGGTTAAGGTTAGTTAGGCCTTACTCTTGAATCTAGGACATTATGAATTTAGAGAACCACTGAATCTGATCAAAGGCAATGGCACTGACTGTCTTCGCCTCCTCTTTTGAGTAATAATTAGGATAAAAGCTATCTTCATCCAGGTCTATGCCCCCTTTGCATGAAATATTATCTTGCTTCCCCCGAAAGCCTCGTAAATCTCCCTGCATTTCCGCAATATCGACTACTCTAGCAGATGTTATGCCTTCTAATTCGGTCAAGTTTGTATTAGGCCGCCGCGTGCCCTAGCGTCCTCCTTGGCAGCAGGTAGTAGGCGCAGGGTAGTTTCTACCAAGTATCGGTTTTGGTTTTATTGACACATCAGGCCGGGTCCATCTTTATAGTGTAGTCGTACCAATCCACGATTTTCCCATCCCTGATAAAGAACACACCAACGCCGTGCCAAGTCTTGATTGTGAAATCTGAGAAATAGTCAATTCGCTCATTAATTACCATCGGCCCTCGTGCAAAAGTGTCTAGCACCTCGAATCTATCGACGTTGTTAATGATTGTCTGGATGCGGGCTGATACGGCGTCACGGCCATCTGCCAGTTCCGTCGTCTCCGTCATCCGGTACGCACTGTCGTCAGCAAAAAAATCCATAATGGCGCCGAGGTTATGACTAGGCCAAGTCGCGCAAAATTCGTTGACGAGCTCAACATTAGTCTGCTCATCAGTTGTTAGTTCCGCTGCACTAGCCGAGCGGGTAATAGCAGCGAGAGCCATTGCCCCAGCTCCCGCAGCAATAAAGTCTCGACGATCCATTTCTGGCCCTTTAGTTGACATGATTACTCCTTTGTATTCTCTGTGCTTTCTAAACTTTTGCAGACAACTTCCTGCGGCACTGACAAGTTACTTCCCAATCTTTCAGAATTCGAGCATGAAATCTTAGTAACATCGCGTGTAACACCGACGAAACTTGAACCGAGCCTGATCTAATTATATCAAAGCGTTAGACGCTTAGACCAACTCCCCCCGCCTATTGGGCCCGGGAAGTCACCGAGTCGGACGCTGCAACCGCCGACCCTGTCCCATATTCCGGCACGTTTCGCTGGTAAAGGCGCCAATAGTGCCACTCCTCAGTGATGTATTCGTTCCCACCGGCAGCCATCTCTTTCACGAGAGGGTCCCTCCCCCCTCGCAATCGGGCAACCTCGGCCCGGTCTTGGATCAATACCACCGTCATTTCATAGATCTTTCCGCCAACCTTCAGGCGCACACGCGGATCACGCTCGACGTTTCTCCACCACGCCTTGCCGTGCGGGAACTCCTTGTTCAACCTAAATGTTTGCGCGCTCGACTGCAGGTAGAGTTTGTCTCCACGCGGAACCAGTAGAACCGTGACGGAGTGGGGGATACCGTACCAGGTACGAGTCTCAAGCTCGGTTGCGTTCTCACTGAAGGCGTCACTGAACTGGTCGACCCAGTCCCAATTCGTCACCGCCTCATGGACAACCTCACCCGTCAACCACAACCCTGGCCTGGCCGACCGGCTGGCATTGACGTATTCCTCGGCACTGGGATGTCCCGGCGCCAGCCCGGTCACGCGCAGTGTCAAGAGTGTCCCCACAATGAGGACGCCGACCACCAGTAAGCCAAGCTTCAACGGTCTCATCATCTTCGTTCTCCCTACGGATTGCTGGATCGCTCGGTAGTGCGTCTAACTATCTGGCTATTCCATACTTGTCGTGGGCAACCTTATATTAATGAGAACGGCGCGGCAAATGGATTTGTGGACTTCCCAGCCTTTGCAAGACACTTTCTAATTTGGATAATTATTTTCTCTAGATGTTTAAAATTGGACGGGGTTTCAGATATTTTTTAAGTAGAAAACCTTAATAACATGGCTTGTAATACCTGCAATATCTGAACCCAACTTAATCGATATATCAACTAGCTATATTCCCAAATCAACTCCCCCTGCCAGACTACAATTGTTATGCAGTAGCCATTATTTTTTTGTAACACTCTAGCTATACTGGTTAGTCCGCTTCTATCAAATTCAATTACTTACTCTGTGAGTTCAACTGCTGCTATGGGAGAGGTTAAAAACAGCTTGCACCGTCGTAGATTTTCCCTCAATGACGGCAAGTCGTCTCTATGAGATTCATGAAGCGGCCTTTGGGAAAGCTTTCAATATTGACAAGTTAGCTACTAGAATCGAGAAAACTCACTGATTTCAACTGCTATATCGCCATCGTCTTTTCCCAGCTCGCAAACGCGCACACTCGGAAATGTCATTGATTTTCTGCTGACATTAGATCCCGGCCAAGATTGAATCGATGATAAACCCGTACGGGAAATTGAATGATTTCGGGCGGTAATTGATGGCGCTTGTACATTTTTGTACCAGCCATGCGCCAAATACTGACAGATTTTCAGCACCTACCTACGCGCAAGCTTGGTGAATTTACTGGAGTTTTACTTCTACACCTGAGATATTGACTATTGATGCGTCGTAGTTTGTATTGGTGCGCCTACTGGAAGTCTAAAAAAAACTATAATTACACTTAATGTGAGGTTACAAATGAACATAGATCGAATTGCACCCGTCCTTGCTGTCCTGATATCACTCATCGCAATCTTTGCTCCAATGGAATATTGGGCCCCGCTACTACTGCTTGTTGGTGTAGTGCACGGCGTTATGAGCCCAGTGTCGGAGCATAGTGCTCAAGCCATGATATATGCTGCCGTTGTCGCCGTCCCTATTATGGGCAACA
>Ga0308019_10000893_pt1 | contig 18475 bp, 13 predicted proteins | sample Neamet284_FD_203135 | JGI IMG/M metagenome (GOLD analysis project Ga0308019, IMG submission 203135) | Marine microbial communities from water near the shore, Antarctic Ocean - #284 | ecosystem: Environmental > Aquatic > Marine > Unclassified | place: Southern Ocean | collected 2014-10-01 | reverse complement strand
TGATTTAGGACCGAAAACAATTATTGTAAAGTACGGCAGTAAGGGCTCTACAGTATATCATCACAATGGAGAATCTTATTCTGTTGGCATAATTCCAATTATGAATGTCATAGATCCCACTGGTGCCGGTGACAGTTATGGCGGTGGATTTGTAAGCGCACTAGCACAAAATTTAACCATTAAAGAAGCTATGGTAAGAGGCACGGTGATGGCTTCTTTTTGCATTGAAAATTTTGGAGTTAAATCAATCTTTAATGCTGATAAAGAACTTTTAAATAAAAGAATTGAAATTCTAAGTAAGGAATAGAGACTTTTATTCTTAGATTTTATGATACTAGTGATAAAAAAATCATAAAGAACTATTCTATTTTAAAAGAGGAAAATATGGTAAATAATAGATACTTTTCATCCTTAATTACTCTAATTGCGCTATTTGTTATATCTTGTTCAAGTCAAGAATATACAACTGCGAAGTTAGCAATCCAGCAATCTGATTTTAAAAAAGCAGCCGAGTGGCTACCAAAAGCCATGGCCGTAGAGCCTGATAATCCAGAAATTCCTGTTGTCTTGGCGGTAGAGATTTATGCTGAAGATTCTAGGTGGGTAGATATGGTTGATATGTTTGATAGAGCGATCGCAATTAATCCTGAAAAACTTATTGAAGTAAGAGGTGCATATGTGCCCGTTAAAGAAGCTGTTACTAATTATAAAGATTTTTTTTGGGCTAAAGAGTTTAATGCTGGAGTAGAGCAGTTTAAAAAAATTCAAGAAGATCCAGAAAATAAGCTAGAATATATTGAAATAGCGATTGGTCACTTTTTGAATGCTTCTGTTATAAATCCTAAAGATGCTAATACTCATGCAACACTAGCAAAATGTTATTTTGATAAAGGTGATAAAGAGTCTGCAAAAAATGCTGCTTTAACAGCTGTTAAAACAAATCCTGAAAGTTTTGATGCTAATTTTGGTGCAGCACAAATACTAGGTCGTGCTGGTTTGTCATCCTCCGAAGTTTTGCCATATTATGAAAAAGCAGCACTCATTAGCCCTTCAAATAGTAAAGCCCTAAGAGAGTTAGCTAGTACTTATTATGACCTTGGTCAAAAAGAAAAATCAATCAGAGTTTTTGAGGATGCAATAGTAAATGAACAAGATAAAATAGTTAAAGCCGACCTGTATTTTAATTTGGGTGTAATACATAATCAAACTGGAAATTATGAAGAAGCTGAGAAGTCATTTGATGAAGCCTTCTATTTTAATGAAGATGATTTTGAAGCAGCTCTTGGTATGGCAAGATCTTATGAAGGTCTTGGTGATAATTACTTAAATGGCGGAGAAGGATTTGAAAAAGATTTAAATAAAGCATCAAGATGGTTTCGCAAAGCTGAGAAAAAAATTAAATCAGTTATGATTATAGATATAGATAATAAAGACCTTTACAAGAAAAATCTTGATATAATAAGATATAAGCGAGATGTTGCAGAAGGAATAAACTAAAGTATCTAGAAAAGTTTTTTTCTTTTATTTAAGTATTTAGTAAGGCCTTTATCAAGATTTTGGTCAGTGTATATTGGAACATAATCAATTAATTGTTCCCGACAATATTTTTTAAATAAATTTTGTGTCTCTATCACTAATTCTTTATATTTTTTTTTGATATGCCATGGCTCAGTACTAATCTCTTCGCCAGTCTCAACATCAATAAATTTTGTCCGTTCATTAAAATTAAATTCTAGTTCCTGTCTATCTAAGACATGGAAGACAATGACCTCTTGTTTTCGATGTCTAAAATGTTTCAAGCCCTTCATAATCTTTTCAGGATCATCTAGTAGATCAGAAATCAAAATAACGAGTCCTCGTTTATTAATTCTATCAGCCATCTCATGAAGCACGGGTTCAATGAAGGTATCCTCTCCTTTAACATTTTGACTTAGCTGACCGAGTAAAGTATTAAGGTGACTTTTCTTTGATTTTGGAGGTAAAAACGTATTTATTTTATCAGAAAATTGTATTAAACCAACAGCATCTTGCTGATTTATCATAAGGTATGCTAAAGAAGCAGTAAGAGTATTTGCATAATCTATTTTAGAAATACTTGTGCTTGAATAAGACATCGATTTACTATTATCAAGAATGATATGCGTTTGAAGATTCGTCTCCTCTTCATACCGTTTAATATATAAGCGATCAGTCTTTCCATATAGTCGCCAATCTATATTTCTTACTTCATCTCCATAATCATAAGACTTATGCTCTGCAAACTCTACAGAGAAGCCATGATAAGGGCTTCGGTGATTTCCTATGATATAACCCTCTACAATTAGACGAGCTCTCAAAGACATAGAACTTATTGTTGCAACGAGTTCAGGTTTTAAATACTTCCGCTTATCGTTCATTACTCTGGTATATTTTCTATTAGCTTATTTAAAAGATCTTCTATTTTTAAACCTTCAGCCTCAGCATTAAAATTTGGTAATACTCTATGTCGAAGAATGGGAAGAACTAAAGATTGAACATCTTTAATATCTGGTGTTGGTCGTCCATCTAAAATTGCTTTGGCTTTTGCTGCTTGTATAAGGTATTGAGAAGCTCTCGGACCAGCTCCCCAATCAACAGATTCTTTAATAAAAGAAAGAGGTGTTGAGACGGGCCTCGTCGCAGCAACCAGCTTTACAGCATAAGACACTACATTATCAGATACAGGTACTCTTTTAACTAAATTTTGATATTGAGTTATTTCATCTTGAGTAATAACGGCTTTTACAGTTTCTTTATGGAAAGTCGTAGTTTTTCGTACAATAGATATTTCATCCTCAATGGTAGGATAATTAATTTTGAGGTTAAACATAAACCTATCTAATTGTGCTTCTGGAAGAGGGTAGGTTCCTTCTTGTTCAATTGGATTTTGAGTTGCTAGAACAAAAAAAGGTTCATCTAAATGATAGGTGTTCCCGCCTGCAGTAACTTTATGTTCTTGCATTGCTTCTAATAAAGCTGCTTGTGTTTTTGGTGGAGTTCTGTTAATCTCATCGGCAAGGACTATGTTTGCAAATATCGGACCTTTGTAAAAACGAAAAGATCGCTTACCTGTCTCTTGATCAATATCAATCAACTCAGTTCCGGTTATATCACTTGGCATTAAGTCTGGTGTAAACTGAATCCTTTTAAAAGACAGGTCTAAAACCTCTGATAATGTTTTAATAATTAATGTTTTAGCAAGACCTGGGACACCAACTAATAATGAATGTCCCTGTGCAATGATTGCGATAAGCATGTGATCCAGAATATCTTGTTGACCAACGATAACTTTGCTTATCTCTTGGAAAAATATTTTTTTTGAGTTTTCTAGTTTTTCTAGTATTTCTAAGTCTTGTGTAGTTTGATTCATAATTTGATTTATTTTTACTTTTATTAAATGAGGTAAAATTTAAGTAACACTATTAACCCTCGAAAGGGAGAAAAGGTGTTTAATTTTTAATTTCTTTATCATTTGAGTTATGAAAGTCTATGCAGAAATTCAAGGACATGATAAAAACAATAGATATAAATGAAGAGCCTATAATTGGGAAATCCATATTAGAATTAGAAACCTTATTAATTTCGCTAGATGAAAAGCCATTTAGGGGGAGGCAGATTTTTGATTGGATTTATAAAAAAAATATTTATGATTTTTCAAAGATGTCGGATCTTCCTAAAAATTTGCGTGAAAAGTTAGGTTCTTTCAAAATCCATGCATTAGAAGTGATTAAGGATGATGAAAGTAATTCAAAAAAAACCCGGAAATTTCTTTTCAAATTAAAGACCGGTGAACAGATTGAATCTGTTCTAATGGAAGAAAAAAATAGAACAACTATTTGCTTGTCCACTCAAGTTGGATGTGCTGTGAACTGTGATTTTTGTGCGACAGCAAAAATGGGTTTTATAAAAAATTTGACAACAGGTGAAATAGTAGATCAATTCCTGCAATTACAAGAAATAAGTCGTTCGAGAATAACAAATGTAGTTTTTATGGGGATGGGAGAGCCATTCTTAAACTATAAAAATACAATTTCAGCAGCTGATTTATTACATAATCCTAAAGGACTTAATATGGCAGCATGGCGTATCACAATATCTACGGCTGGTATAATAAATAAAATTGAAAAGTTTACAGAAGAAAAACAGCCCTACAAACTTGCAATTAGTTTGAATGGATCTTCGCAATCTCAACGTCTTAAAACAATGCCCATTACACAGAACCAAAATTTTTCAGATTTATTAAAAGTTGCAAAAAACTATGCTTATAACTCAAGGGAAAAAGTCACTTTTGAGTATGTTTTGCTGGATGGAATTAATGATGAACCAAGTGATGCATTAAAATTAGTACGAATTTTAAATTCAACTAATTGTAAACTTAATTTAATTCCTTACAACGACATCGATGGCATCTATAAACGACCGAATAATGATAAAATACAGAACTTCTTAAATAATTTAAATAAGGCAGAATTCCCTGTTACAATTAGATGGAGTAATGGGCAAGATATTGATGCAGGTTGTGGGCAACTAGCTACAAAGATAAAATCATAAATATGAGCAGGCTAAAAAAAGCAACAGAATATGTAGAAAAAAAATTAAAATTTAAAGGTGAAACCGCAATTATATTGGGATCTGGATTAGGTAATGTCTCAGATGGGCTTTCAAAAAAAAAAAAAATAGAATATGCTAAAATCCCATTTTATCCTAAATCAACAATAAAAGGGCATGCTGGAGAATTAGTTACAGGAGAATTCGGAGGTAAAGAAATTTTAATTGCTAATGGGCGATTTCACTTATACGAAGGTTATTCTGAAAATGAAATATCTTTCCCTTTTAATGTTTTTAAAAATATTGGTGTAAAAAATATAATAATTACAAATTCATCTGGTAGTCTAAATAAAAAAAATAGCCCAGGAACTCTCATGGCTATTAATGGCCATTTAGACTTCACTTTTAAAGAAAGTTATAAAAATCCTGAAAAAATAAAAGGTGAAAAATATTATTCACCAAAACTATTGAAACTAGCAAAAGAAGTTTCAATAGCATCAAATATTAAGTTAGCTCAAGGTATTTATTGTTGGACCTTCGGACCACTATATGAGACCGCATCCGAGGTTTCTTACTTTCAATCATTAGGAGGCAATGCTGTTGGTATGAGTGGAGTTCCTGAAATTAAAATATGTAGTGCTTTTGGATTCTCTATATTAGTTATATCAAGTCTGACTAATTATGGAGCTGGTATTTCTAAAGAAGTTCTAAACCATGGAGATGTACTTTTAAGTGCGATGAAAAATAAACAAAAATTAATTCAGCTTTTATTGGGAATTATTGAAAGGATATAACATGAATATTCGTAAAGAAATTAAAAATATTGAAAAATTAATTATTAATTGGAGAAGAGATTTTCATCGAAATCCCGAATTAAGTTTTCAAGAATTTCGAACTGCTGAGGTAATATCAAATGAATTAAAATCTATGGGGCTTGATCCTAAAATAAATATTGGTAAAACTGGTCTTATCGCAGATATAAAATTTGGTGAAGGCCCAATGATAGCTTTAAGAGCAGATATGGATGCCCTTCCAATTCAAGAAACAAGTGGTCTAGATTTTTCTTCTCAAAATAATGGTATAATGCATGCCTGTGGACATGATGGACATATGGCAATGTTACTAGGTACGGCAAAAGCATTAACTCTAAATAAAAAAAAATATAATGGATCTGTTCGCTTTATCTTTCAACCAGCAGAAGAAGGATTGGGAGGAGCTGAATATATGATAAAAGATGGATGCTTAGAAGGGGTAGATGAGATTTATGGTATTCATGTTTGGAATTATCAGGAATTCGGTGAAGTTGGAGTAAAAGACGGTCCAATTATGGCAGCTGCAGACATGTTTGACATTAAAGTTAAAGGTATTGGGGGGCATGGAGCTGCTCCACAAGGTACCGTAGATACAATAATTGTAGCTGCACATTTGATTCAAGCACTACAAACAATAGTTAGTAGAAATACAAATCCTCTTGAGAGCACGGTTGTTACAATAGGGCAGATTAATGGTGGCTCTAATTTTAATATCATTGCGGATGAAGTCAAATTAACGGGTACTGCACGCTCTTATACAGAAGAAAACCGACTTCTAATAAAAACAAGAATGGCGGAAATTATTAAAGGAGTTGAACGTAGTTTTAATGCTAAAATAATCCTAGACTATCGTGATGGCTATCCTCCTACAGTTAACCACCAAAAGCCTACATTAAATATTTTAAAAGCTGCAACTAAAGTGGTTGGAGACAAAGCAGGTGAACCATATCTATCAATGGGAGGTGAAGACTTCTCGTATTATTTACAAAAAATTCCTGGATGTTTCTTTTTTGTTGGTTCAGCTCCGAATAAAAGCGCATTATTTGAGACGCCACATCATTGCTCACATTTTAATATGGATGAACGTGCTTTGTTAGTGGGACCCTCAATTTATCTGAACTTAATAGATGATATTTTAGGAGCTTAATAGCCAATGGCTGATGTCTCTCCTCTGCTATCTCCTCCACCATAAAAACCATCTTCTGTAATTATGATTCCATTAGCTTCACCAATATAGCCACCACGGTAGTTATTAATCTTATGTCCGCGGTTTTTTAAATTATTGATTACATCATTTACTAAACTGTAAGGTTCCATTTGAATAAAATCGGGTAGCCATTGTGAATGGAAACGAGCAGCGGTTACGGCTTCTTTAATATCCATTTTATGATCAATAACATTTAGAATAGACTGCATTGTTGTCGTAATAATAGTTGAGCCACCAGGAGAGCCAATAACCATAAATGGTTTTTTATCTTTTAAAACAATTGTTGGTGTCATAGATGACAATGGTCGTTTTTCTGGTTTTATGGCATTCGCTTCATTTCCAATTAAACCAAAGGCATTCGGTACACCAGGCTTAGAAGAAAAATCATCCATTTCATTATTAAGAAAAAAACCAGCACCTTCCACAACATGTCCATTCCCATAACTTAAATTAATAGTTGTTGTGACGCTTACAGCATTTCCCCATTGGTCTACAATAGAATAGTGCGTAGTCTCAGGTGACTCATATCTGCTGGTACTAGAAGCTGATATACTTGTACTTAAAGTTGCTTTTTTCATATCAATGTCACTAATTCTGTTTTTAGCATATTCCTTTGATGTTAGCATTTTTATTGGAACGTTCCAATAATCAGGGTCACCCATATGAACTGATCTATCAGCATATGCTCTTCTCTCAATTTCTGTAAGAATATGTACATAATCTGAAGAGTTCCATCCTATTGAATCCAGTTGAAAATGTTCTAACATGTTTAGCATATTAATTAATAAAGTTCCTCCTGAACTAGGTGGACCCATTGATATAATATCATAATCATGATAAGTTCCGGAAACGGGGTCTCGATATTCAGAGGAATAATCTTTTAAATCCTCTAAGGAAATAAGTCCATTTCCTTTTTTCATTTCTTTTACAATTAGATCAGCAATAAGACCTGAATAAAATCCTGAGCGTCCATATTTTGAAATTTGTTTAAGTGTCTTTGCAAGGTCTCTTTGTATAAAACGATCATTTTTTTTCCAGAGATTTCCATTTTTTTTAATAAAAATATTTGAAGCGGCATCATTTTGTTCAAAAAACTCTTTATAATTATTAAATCGTTCTGCTTCATAATAAGAAAGTTTAAACCCCTGACTTGCTAGTCTAATTGCTGGAGCAATTACTTGACGCAATGAAATTTTTCCAGATCCATGATCATTTAATACTTTAATTAAACCATCTACTGTTCCAGGAACACCACTTCCAGCTCTTGAGTAGAGAGACATTCCAGGTATAACTTTTCCATCTTTATCTAAAAACATATCTCTGTCAGAGTTTTTTGGTGATTTTTCACGATGATCAAGACTAAATGATTTTCCATCATTCATAACAGCTATAAGAAACCCACCACCACCAAGATTACCATTACTTGACGATGTAACAGAAAGAGCAAAGCCAACAGCAACAGCCGCATCTATCGCATTACCACCTTTTTTTAGAATTTCAATCCCAGCTTCAGATGCATGGTGACTGGTTGAAACAACCATTCCATTTTCTCCAAAAATAGGTTCTTCACTTGCGGCAAAAAGAAAAAATGTAGATAAAAATAAAATTATTAAACTTTGCATTAGTACTTATTCTTTAGATATGATTTTTAAATAGGTTTAAAACTTGATCAATTGAAATACGCTCTTGCTTCATATTATCTCTGTATCGGATAGTAATAGTATTATCTTCTATAGATTGATGATCTATTGTTATTCCAAAAGGAGTACCAGCCTCGTCCTGTCGATAATATCTTTTCCCTATAGATCCTTGTTGGTCATATATAACTTTATAATGAGGCTTTAAAATATTAAGAATCTCTCGAGCTTTTTCGGGCAAGCCATCTTTCTTCACTAGCGGGCAAACAACGGCCTTAACAGGAGCTATCCGAGGATCTAGTTTCAATACAATTCTGTTGTTTTCTTCATCTTCCCAATACGCATCAGTGAGGACTGTTAAGAGCATTCGATTTAAACCTGCTGAGGTTTCTACAATATATGGTAAAAACCTATCGTTGTTTGGTTGATCAAAGTAGGTAAGGTTTTTTCCTGAAAATTCTTGATGCCTTGCGAGATCAAAATCTGTTCTATTATGAATCCCTTCAATCTCAGACCACCCAAATGGGAATTCATATTCAATATCCCATGCTTCTTTTGCATAATGGGCTAGCTCATCATTTTGATGTTCATGGAACCTTAATTTAGATTTAGAAATGCCGAGGTTATTATGATAAAAATTAATTCGTTTATCTTTCCATTCTTTCATTATCTCATCATCTGTCCCAGGTTTTACAAAGTATTGCATCTCCATTTGTTCAAACTCTCTAGTTCTAAAAATAAAATTTCTGGCAATAATTTCGTTTCGAAATGCTTTTCCAATTTGAGCTATTCCAAATGGAATTTTCATTCTCATTGCACCTTGGACTAATTGGTAATTCACAAATATTCCCTGCGCTGTTTCGGGTCTTAAAAAGGCTTCAGTTCCTGTCTCTTCAACAGGGCCAACATTTGTTTTAAACATTAGATTAAACTGTCGAGGTTCTGTCAGATTACCCGTTGTCCCACATTTAGGACATTTTGTTTTGGACCAATTTAATGAATTCGGGTTTTCAGAGAATTCATCAGCTCTATATCTAGATTTACATTGTTTGCAATCAACAAGAGGGTCATTAAATGCTCCTGTGTGCCCCGATGCTTCCCAAATTTTTGGATGCATTAAGATTCCACTATCAAGTCCCACAATATTTTCATGTACATGGGTCATCTCTCGCCACCAGAGTTGTGATATATTATTTTTAAGTTCAATTCCAAGAGGGCCATAGTCATAAATAGCAGAAAAACCACCATAAATATCAGAGCTTTGAAAAACAAAGCCTCTTCTTTTGCAAAGTGATACAATTTTTTCTATAGTTTTATTCATTTTTTTATTATTTTTTCTTTTTTGCGGGCTTCTTTTTTGCGGGCTTCTTTTTTGCGGGCTTCTTTTTTGCGGGCTTCTTTTTTGCAGGATTCAATCTTTTTTGATTAATAAGTTCAACGGCTTGTTCCAAAGTGATACTTTCAGGAGTTAAATCACCTTTTAGCGAAACATTACTTTTCCCATCACTTACATAAGGACCATATCGCCCATCTTTAACACTGATTGCTTCACCTGTTTCAGGATGATCTCCTAAACTTTTTAAATCAGCATTTTTTTTATTCCTATTTGCTAATAACTCAATTGCTTTTTCTACGGTAACATCTAAAGGTGTTTCAGCTCCTCGTAAACTAGCATTCTGTTTTCCACATCTAAGATAGGGGCCATATCTTCCATAATCTGCGGTAATAGGATCTTTTGTCTCAGGGTGTATACCAACAGTCCTAGGCAAGCTCAAAAGTTTTAAGCTATACTTAAGATCAACATCTGCTAAGGGATAATTTTTTGGAACACTCTTTCTTTTTGTTGACTCACCTAATTGAACATAGTGTCCGTAAGGTCCTTTCTTAATCCAAATAGAATCTCCTGATTCCGGATCGGCTCCTAGAGGTTCATCTTCTATAGTTTCTTGATTAAAAAGATCTTCAATTATATCGAGGGTCAAATCACCTAAATAAATATCTTCTGGGATAGACCTTGTATCTTCATTTCTACGTAAATAGGGTCCAAATTTTCCAATACGTCCTTCAGTTGTCTCAGATATTTGATCAGGTAAAGATATCGTACATGCTTTTGGTATATCGACTTTTTCATCTAGCATCTTTTCCAAACCTTTTAATTCACCACCACCATGATAAAAGCTTTTTATGAATGGTTCCGCTTTTGCTTCACCTCTAGAAATTGCATCAAGTGAGTTCTCCATATTAGCGGTGAACTCTTTACTGACGAGGTTTGTAAAATGTTGTTCTAATAATTGAGTAACTGCAAGACCTAAAAAAGTAGGTATCAGTTTTCCATTTTTACGATCTACATAACCTCTTTTAACGATGGTTCCCATAATAGAGGCAAAAGTAGAAGGTCTACCAATACCATTCTCTTCAAGCGCCTTTACTAATGATGCTTCAGTATATCTAGCCGGTGGTTTAGTATTATGTGATTCTGAAAGTAAAGAATTACATTTAACTTTTTCATTTTTTGAAAGCGAAGGTAGGACTCTTTCTTTATTTTCAAGATCTTTATCCGGGTTGTCTCGACCTTCAACATAAGCTCTCATATACCCTGGGAATAAAATTACTTGCCCATTTGCTCTAAACTCAGCTTTCTGGTTTAGAATTGTAACGGCTGTTTGCATAAGCCTTGCTGATTTCATTTGACTTGCTACAGTTCTTTTCCAGATTAACTCATATAATTTTGCAGCACTTTCACCTAATGTAGTCTTAACTTCATCAATTGTTCGAAAATCTTTATGGGCTGGTCGGATTGCTTCATGTGCCTCTTGTGCATTTTTAACCTTTGTACTGTATTGCCTTGGCTCATTAGGTAAATACTCATTTCCATATAAATTTTTTATTATTTTTCTAGAACCTTTTATCGCTTCTTCTGATAGATTGGTTGAGTCAGTACGCATATACGTAATAAAACCACTCTCATATAATTTTTGAGCAGTGCTCATTGTTTGTCTAGCCGAACTTCTTAATTTTCGAGAAGCCTCTTGTTGTAGTGTGCTCGTTGTAAACGGTGGTTTAGGGTTTGAAGTTCTAGGTTTCTCTTCAACAGAAGAAACTTCCCATTCTCCTGATTTGAGTTCTTTTAAAAGCTCGTCTGCTTGTGCTTCTGAGAGCAATAAAGATGTCTTGTTTTTTAACTGTCCAGTTGTAGAATCAAAATCATTACTTCCCGCAATTTTAATACCATCAAGTCGAATGAGTGTTGCTTCAAATGAAAGAGATTCTTTGTCAAACTTAGCTTTTAAGTCATAAAAAGAGGTTCGTTTATATTTAGCTCTTATTCTATCTCTTTCGATTACTATTTTCACGGTAGCTGATTGAACACGACCAGCAGATAATGTGGTATTTACAAATTTCATGTTACTTTGTAATGTTGCCCATAAAACAGGTGATACTTTATAACCAACTAATCTATCGATAACTCTTCTCGCTGTTTGTGCCTGAACTAAATCAGTATCTATGCCGCGGATATTTTCAATTCCCTCTTTAATTCCTGCTTCGGTAATTTCAGTAAATTGTACCCTCTCCATTTTTTCTTCTGGAACTTCGGTTGCAAGGTGAGCAGCAATTGCCTCACCTTCTCTGTCAGGGTCCGTCGCAATTAAAACTCGTGGGGCTGTCTTAGACTTTTTTCTTAATTCGGATATAAATTTTTTCTTATCAGGAAGAACAGAAAGTTTTATTTCAAAATTATTCTCAATATCAATTCCGAGTTCATTACTAGGCAAGTCCTTGACATGCCCGACACAAGAGATAACATCATATTCTTTATTTAAATATTGTTGGATAGTTTTTACTTTTGTTGGTGATTCTACGATCAATATTGATTTTTGGGTCATTTTTTACAATTCCTAAAGTTTTATGAAATAGATATTATTTAGCTCACACATATAATATAGGTTAAGAGAAATCAAATAGTCAAATTCTCAAAAAATTTAATTATTTCAGACTGAGGTATATTGATTTGCTCACTTTTATTTAAATCTTTTATAACGAATAGTTGTTTTTCTAATTCTTCTTCTCCTAAAATAATTATGTGTTTTGCTCCCATTTTATTTGCCTCTCTCATTTGAGCTTTTAAACTTCGTCTTAGAGTATCCGAAGTTACTCTAAAACCTAATTTCCTTAATTGATTCGTAATAAGAAGAGATATGGGGAGGCCTTTTTCAGTGATATTCGCAAAATAAATATCTATTCGAGGCTCCTCTTTATAATCTGTCATTGCAATTAAAAATCGTTCCATTCCAGCAGCAAAACCAATTCCAGGAGTTGGTTTACCTCCTAATTCTTCAACTAAATTATCATAACGCCCCCCACCAAGTATTGCATCTTGAGCCCCTAATTTTGAAGAAGTAAATTCGAAAACTGTTCTAGAATAATAATCTAATCCACGTACTAATTTTGAATTTACTGAGAAAGGTATTTTAATTGATTTGAGAAGAGTTTTGAGAGTCTCGAAGTGTTTTTTATCTTCTTTCGTATAAAATAACGAGATCGCTGGGGCATCTTTTAATATTGACTGTTCTTCTTGTGATTTTGTATCCAGAATACGAAGTGTATTATCTGTGAATCTCTTTTGGCTTGTTTCAGAAAATTTATTTAAATGAGGAGCAATAAACTTTTTTAGTGCCTCTTTATATTTATCTCTACAGATTTTAGATCCAATACTATTTAATTGTAGCGTTACTGAATCATTTAAGTTGCATTCAGATATAATATTCCAAGCAATAGAAATTATCTCTGCATCCATCTCTGGAAATTCAGACCCTAAAGCTTCAATTCCAAATTGATGGAATTGGCGTTGCCGACCTTTTTGTGGTCTTTCACGTCTGAATAATGGGCCCATATAATAGAGCTTTTGTATTGGCGATTTCCAACCTAGACTATTTTGAATAAAGGATCTTACAATAGAAGCGGTTAACTCAGGCCTAAGAGTTAAACTGGTTCCATCGCGATCTATCCAAGTATACATTTCTTTTGAAACAATATCTGATTGTTCTCCTACAGATCGCGAGAATAGATTTGTTTGTTCAAAAATAGGAGTCCTGATTTCTTCAAAACCAAATTTAGAACAACAATTATTTACAATCTTTTCAAGGTTGCGCCATCTTTTAGTATCTTGCGGTAGTATATCGTGAGTACCTTTAATATTTTTAATAATATTCAATCCTTATCTCCCACAATATGGTAAATCAAACCGGAGGCTTTTTTAACTTGAGTATCTGGAACAAAAATTCGAATTATTTGACCAGTAATACCTGTACCTTCAATATTTAAGGCAGATGAAGCCCAATCCATTTTTAGATAATATGGGACATCATTTGTATCTAGAATTTCTGTAGCCATATCAGCATATATTTTCCCATTAAAAGTAGCGAGCGTGGACCAAGTCATTTCGGGGATTGGTAGATCTAATAAGCAGGCATCAACTAATAGAATATTGCAATCGCCACAATCTTTAATATTCTCTAAGTATTCTGCATAGCATTTAGGACAGATCATTTATTGTCTTTTTCATTGTTTGAATTTCTGTATAGGATTTTATTAGTACAATTAAAGAATTAAAGCCCCGCGCCTGAATAAATACCACCTCTTTTTTCAAGTTTTAAATCTTTTAATGTTGGTGACTTTACATTGAGTTTAAAGTTAATACCCTGACCAAGACCATTCGGAGTCCAATTTAAGGAAAGTTCCCAACAATGTAGATCTCGATAAATTGAGAAGGAGTGGTTTACTAAATCACGTTCAATTAAATCAAATCGTGCCCTATATGAAACTTTCCATTTATTTGTAACATTAATAATTGAATTAGTATTCACCCAAAATGTTTTAGTTTTATTAGAAGGGTTTAGCGCTGATAGTGAATAGCTTAAACTAATGTTTGTACTCCATAATTGACTATTCTTCAATGAGTTTTTAATGCTTTTCATTGAATTTCCTAAACCTGGGCTGATTAAGTCTTCTTCAATTGAAGTAGTATCGGATATTTCTTCAGTTTGACCTTCAGTTTCTTCCTCTCTTTTACCATTTAATCTAAAACCTGTAGACAAACGAGCGTTTACTAAACGAGGAAAAATTAACCCACTCTCATTTTTATTATAATTTTCAGTTCTCCTTTTTTTTCCTATATCATAGTGATATAAATCGTGAGTCATACTTAAATCTAAATTTAATTTCCCAAGTATTTTGGAACGTAAACTTGACCTTATATTCGAAAAGTGAAGAGAGTCTGCTGCAAAATTATAACCAGAGTTTATTCTCCAATTTAATAGATCAATTTTCCTTTCTTCTTCGTCCTTTAATATTTTTGCTTGAAAAATATTATTAAATCCAAATGTCATAGCTTTTTGTTCAGACTTCGGAGTACTCCCAGCAATTGTTCCAGAAAATCTATCATGAAACCTTTTGTTTCCATTATCGTCTATTCTTGTATTTATATATCCAAGATCATACCCAAAAATTTCTTCAGAAAAATCAGGTGTCCAAGAATATCCAATAGATGGTGAGATAACATGGCGAATAGTTTTTAGAGGGCCAAATGGAATTGGAATTAACCCATATATTTGAGTACTCGTGTTAATAGAAAAAGAACCTGTTGTTCTGGTTGCGAAGTTATTATTTTCTATTTTTTGAAACACCTTTGCACTATCATCCCATACGCCATCATAGGATTTACTTACCCATGCAGATTTTAAATTTATACGTGGATTTACAGAAATATGTTTTAATATTTTTTGTGGTGAATTAATACTCGATGTGTGTATCCAACCATTGTTTTGTTCAAGGTTATGATCTTTAGTTAATGAATCTTCTGTCCAAGAAAAAGTATTTGTATCTAATTGGTTTGACTCAAAATACTTACGATTTTTATTTGTAAAGTTGAGCCCGTAGTTCCAAGTTATAGTATTATACCATTTTTTGTTTTTTGAATCCGTAGGAATTAGATGGCTTTGCCCATGTCTAAATGAAAACTTAGGAAAAGTGACATTTTTAATATTTAATTGTGTACCCAATCGAGTGGGTTTTACATAGTATTTACTATTTGGATTTATTTTTTCATCAATTAGTAAATCTAAATTTGAATAGTAGCTTAAGCTTAAAGAATTTTTTGATTTTGGCCATCGTTTTGAATATGAAATATTTGAAATAGCTTTTTGATCCATTCTTTCTGATTCAGATAAACCATACTTCTTATTATAATCACCATTGGTAGAGTAAGTCACATTTGCATTTAATGACTGGTTATTCCTCATTTCTTGTTTGTGATTCCATCTAAGTGTTGTGCTGGTATTTCGATCTCCAAAAATATCCATAATATTCTTAGTACCGCTAAGGTATTGCCGATTGAAAAAATTCAAACTTCCATTAAATTTATATCTGAGTCGATATTTAGTGTTTATTTTAAATGTATATCCTTGTTTGTCTCCAAACCCCATAGTTAGCTTTGAGTCCCAATATTCACTGGGAGCCCAAAAAAAGCCTAATCCCTGTATATATTGGCCTCTATTCTTATTATCACCGTAAGAGGGCATTATCCATCCCGAATGTCGTTGCCCACCTTTATGTGGAAAAATAGCAAAAGGGATTGCAAAGATAGGAATTTGACTTATATGTAAAACTATAGGCCTCGCAACAACAATATCATCTTGAATAATTTTCATATTATTAGATTCAAAATGAAAATGAAAGTTCTCTAGATCGCATGTCGTATAAGTAGAATTTTTTATATAAATAATCTCATTAGTTTCATTTTGAATCTTTTTCCCAGTAAAATATCCATCATCCGCTTTTGTATTACCTTTTATAATGCGCCCTTTTTTAGTTTTTAAATTATAAGTCATTCTATCGCCAGACATTGGATCTTTTCTATCCTCTTTAATTGTCGGTCTTAATGGTTCATTCATCGTATCGTTTTTGGCCTGAGCATTTGCAATCAAAATATCAGTCTTCCAGTCAATATTTACATATCCCGCTTCTAAAATTGTTTTATCATGACTAATAATTGCATTACCGTAAAAGTCAGATTTTCTATTTTGAAATAAATATTTAATCTTATTAGCTGAATAAATTACGGGTGTATTAATTTCATTAGATAACGTATCTGGAGTGTATTGACCTTTTGATCCTCCGATCACCTTAATCTGTTTTAATTCATTTTTTAGAAAATTAATGGTGATAATGTCACCTGACATATCATTACTTCCTTTAAAAATAGAATCTTCAAAAACATGATAAAGTGTTTTAGCCATACCTTCAATTTTTATAGAGTCTATATCGCCATCGATAAATGTACTTATTAATTGGTTTCCTTCCATAATATTTGTCAAAAGAAGATCTTTTTTTATTATAACGGAGTCTGTTTTTAAAGTTGAGTAGCCTTTTGATATTGTAATTGCTTGAGCATTTTCTGGTATTTCTATTCTTTCTAGGTTTTGATTAAGATATATTAATCTAATTTGATTTCCTGATAAGGTTCTTTCCTTATCTTTTATTTGGGGATCTAACTTTAAAATAGTTTTTTCATTTAATCTATTATAACTAGCAAATCCAGAAGTTGAAGTTATTGATGAATCTTGAATTATTACGTCTCCGTAAGCCATATAGGAAACACCATCAATATCAGGGTTTTTTTTGTACACAATTTTTTTTGCGGTAATTATTTGACCTTTTTGAATAAGTTTTACATTTCCAGTTGCTATTCCACTATCTTTTTCAGTAAAAACAATAATAGAATCGGCTCTAAGATCATAGTCTTGGTTCCAGGCATGGGTATTCCCAATGCCAAAAAGCCGGTTTTCTTTTGAATAAAACTTTAAGGTATCTGAGGTTAAAGATTGGTCATTTTGAGATGAATTGACGTTATTATATAGCTTTATAAGACCTTTTTTTTCAAAATGTTGACCTTCTTGACATTCTAAGGTTAAATCTCCTTTTATAAATACAATATTTCCATTTAAAAATTTTACGCTTTCTCCTTTTATTGATTTATTTTCCAACAAATCAGCCTGTTTTAAAAATAGTCGACTATTCGGAAATAAAATAGTCAGGGAGAATAAATAAATTATTCGCTGGAGGTTTCCTCTAAGGCGAAATCGGTTCATTCTGTTATTATTATTTGTGATAAAAACATAGGGTACTAAATTTACATATCTTTTTTATTAGACAAGGAGTCAACATAAAGTGATTTTTTTTAAAAAAATATTATTGGTCAGCATTGTCTTTTTTGGGACAAGTTGTACAAATATAAGGAGTTCTGAAGTAATGAGTGAAGGATTAGTAATTGAAGATATAGTAATAGGAGAAGGGACTGAAGCGAATGATTATAATAAAGTGGTTGTCAACTATACGGGAAGTCTTGAAGACGGGTCTATCTTTGATTCTTCTTTAAAACCTGGACGTGAACCTTTCTCTTTTACATTAGGAGTTGGGGCTGTCATAAAAGGATGGGACTTAGGAGTAAAAGGTATGAAGGTCGGAGGGAAAAGAAAATTAACGATTCCTTCCAATTTAGGATATGGTGAAAATGGTGCCGGTGATGTTATACCACCGGGAGCGACATTAATATTTGAAGTTGAATTATTAGAAGTCGAAGCATTTTAATTTATTATCTAGGTTTAGAGTTTCTACTTTTTTTAATTTTTGATTTTTTTAAAATATTATAATAAGATAAAACTTTTCTTTATAAAAAAGTGAATAATATTATTGATATGGATAATTAAATATTGATTAATTATCCATATCACTTTTTATATAGTTTCACTTTTTTGATAACTTTGTTTTTTATTTTTTCCTTTTATTTTTTATAATTATTTCAATAATATTTAAATATTGTTTGGTTTTAAATAGTTTTTTTAGAAAAAACAAAAAAAAATAGTTAATTATATATCGAGTTATATAAATTTTTCTGTGAAATAGTTTTTATTTTAATTTTAATTTATTTTTTTTAATAAAAAAAAATAAGACATCAAATTTAAAATAGTACTAGAATTTTTTGAATAATAAATATTAAAAAAATATATTAATATTTATAGTATTTGATAAGATTAATTTTTTAATAAAGATCAATCATTTTTCAGTCAAAATGATATGTTTAATATTGACAATTTTAATAAAAAAAAATAATATTTTTTTGTATCGTTTTTTATATTAATTAAATTTTATAAATTTTTGATAAAGGCAATTCTTTTCCATAAATTTTTTATTAGAAA
>Ga0308019_10000891_pt1 | contig 18491 bp, 16 predicted proteins | sample Neamet284_FD_203135 | JGI IMG/M metagenome (GOLD analysis project Ga0308019, IMG submission 203135) | Marine microbial communities from water near the shore, Antarctic Ocean - #284 | ecosystem: Environmental > Aquatic > Marine > Unclassified | place: Southern Ocean | collected 2014-10-01 | reverse complement strand
ATGGCCCGCATTTTTCCATCATTTTTAAGCAAAATATTGAGATTTGGCACCACTTCATTGATGGCTTGTAATAACTCTTCGAGCAACAGCTCAATACCTGCATTAGAAACCTGCACCACAATAACCTGATCAAAGCGGTCAATCACCAATCCAGGCAATCCATCACTGTCGCCATACACCCAGCGGTAGCAGTGATCTTCAAACAGCTGCTCTCTGCTCGTTAAGGCGGCCTTCAATCTACTCACTAAGCGTTCACGGTTGAGCGGCTCGTCTGCTTTACGACTAACCAAGCGGCCACAAATAAGCTGCTTTGGGTTGATAATGGCGGTGCCTAAGGCTTTACCTTTGGCATCCAGCACATTCACTTGCTCACCCGCAGGAAAGCTTTGCAGAGGAGACTTAGCTACATCAACTTCATTACTGTAAATCCACAAATGGCCTTGACGTAAACGGCGGTCGGATTTTGGTTTTAAAATTAAATCAGGCATTTATTCGTCACACAATTCGCTATAAGCATCTGCGTCTAGCAAATGCTCTAATTCTTCTGGATGAGATAACCGGATTTGTAACAACCAAGCGTCGCCATAAGGGTCTGAGTTGACCAATTCTGGATCATCGTCTAACTGCTCATTAACGGCAATCACTTCGCCAGAAACAGGGGCAAATAGATCCGATGCTGCCTTAACAGACTCAATCACACCAAACTCATCTTCAGACATAAGCTCTGCACCAACGTCTGGCAGCTCAACAAATACAACGTCACCTAATTGCTCTTGGGCAAAGTCTGTCACTCCAATGGTAACAATACCGTCACCTTCATTGCGGATCCATTCATGGCTTGAAACGTAGCTTAAGCCTTGGGGTAAATTGCTCATAATCGTGTCCTTATCAGGTGTTTTTTACGGATTGGGGCGCTTGAGACAATGGGGGTAAGTGGGCACCCACCCCCATAGCCTGTTGCGCTAAATGTTGTTTAATAGGGCTCAGTTTTTGCACCCAATTCATGCCAGTATTACGCAGCAAACTCAACATTGGATGTTGGTTGCCAAACAATCTAGAAAAGCTTTCCATCAAGGTCATCATGCGTAGATTATCACCACGTCTTTGTGTCTGATACTTCTCTAAAACGCCAAGACTAGAAATGTCATGGCCTTGTTGTTGGGCTTGCTTTAACGTCTCTACTAAAGCAGCGACGTCAAGAAATCCCAAATTAACGCCTTGGCCCGCTAACGGATGTATGGTGTGAGCTGCATCACCGACCAACACCAATCCTGCTTGCACATAACGTTTAGCATGGCGCTGCCTGAGTGGTATCACATGACGCTGGTCGGTTGTGATGACAGCACCTAACTGGTCTTCAAATGCTCGGCTCAACGCCAGGCAAAATTCACTTTCTGGTAATTGTTGCATCGCCTCTGCTTGTGCCTTGGGGCGTGACCAAACAATAGAACAATAATGGTTATCTGGACCTTCTTCAGTAGCCGTCGACAAGGGTAAAAAGGCCAATATTCCGTCTTCGGTAAACCGCTGCCATGCGGTGTTGTTATGTGCTTTGGTCACTTTCACTCGTGTCACTAAAGCATGGTGAGGGTAATCCCACTCGCGGGTAGGCAGCCCGGATAATTGCCTGATCTTAGAGTTGGCGCCATCAGCACCTACCACTAAAGTTGCGCTAATTTGCTCACCACTGGCCAAAGTTAAACGCCTTGGCGCTATTTCTTGTGCAGTCATGTCGACAATTTGGCTATGTTCAAATAGTTGGTATTGTTTGCATGCCAGAGTTTGGTGCAGGGCTGACGTGATGGTGCAATTTTCAACAATGTGCCCCAAATAAGGCAAGTGCTGTTCGGCAGCAGTAAAGTGAAGCTGACCGGTGCCACAGGCATCCCATACGTGCATGGCGGTGTATGTTTGAAAACGCGACATATTTTCTATAACAGGCCAAACCGCTAGGTTTTTTAGTAGATTTTCGGACGCTAAACTCAACGCTGATACACGAGGGTCTACTTGCCCCGGCGGCCAGTCTTGCGCCGGATTTAATTCACCAGATTCAATTAACGCCACCTTAAAACCGGCATCTATAAGACCACAAGCAAGGCTTGCACCAACCATTCCGGCGCCAACTATAGCAATGTCAAAGTGGCTCATAAACCTGTCTCACGACTGCTATCTGAAGTAGGAGCATTCGCAGGAGGCATTGCTAAAATTTCGGCCAAAGGCACATCTAAACCCATCGCTGCACGGGTGAATATGGTCTTTACTATTGGCACCTGCTGCATGGTTAATAATCCCAATTGCCGTAACACGCTGTAGTGACGCTTGTTGCTAGAAAACAGCTTCATTACTTTGTCACTCGCACCAATAACACGATCTTGGTCCCACCGGCTGATCTCAACAAACTGGTTTAAATTAGCCAAGTCACCAATAGGGCGACCTTGCTTGCAGGCTTTAAGAACCGACTCAGCCAATGCGAAACTGCCCCGTAACGCCAGATTAAAGCCCTGGCCAGCAATGGGGTGTAGAGTATGAGCGGCATTGCCCACAACGGCTAAGCCCTGCCGTGCCTGCTCTGTGGCAACACTTAAGGTGAGTGGGTACACCTGACGATCACCAATAGCGCGAAACTCGCCCATGGGATAACCCACATGCTGTTGGATTTCTTGTAGTAACTGTTCATCGCTCATTTGCTGTAATTCAGTTTGGCGCTCAATGGGTTGAGTCCAGACTAAAGCAGCACGATGCTTACCTTCGAAGCTGGGTAATGGTAATAACGCCAGGGGCCCTGATGGGGTGAACCGCTCACAAGCAAGGCCGTTATGATGTTGCTCTAGCTCCAAATTGGCCACTAGTGCCACTTGGTCGTAACTTTGGACTTGATCAAACATGCCCAGCTGTTGGCGCAAATCTGATCGTCCACCGTCGGCCATCACCACTAACTGCGCGGTAAGATTGCCGCACTGCCCAAGGCGGTTATATTCCAGCTGGCTATTTTGACGTGCGTTATCGATAGCAGTCACTTGAGCCTGATCAATGAGTTGGACAAAATCACTACAACGGCGATTTATTTGCTCTAAGAAGACCTGCCCCATGGCTTGGTTCTGCAACACATAACCTAGAGCCTCTCGCTGCATGTCAGAGGCCTGCATATGACTCTTCCAAGGCTGGCCTTGGTCACTCACTTGGATAGTACTGATGGCTTGGGAGTGGGAGCGTAAGTGTTGCCACAAGTCGATGCTGTCTAATAAATTACGACTACCCAGCGCGAGGGCTGTGGCGCGCCCATCTAATGCCCCTGCAGCTGTAGGCGTTGTGGATTCAATTGACGCCGCATCAAGTAAGGCAATGGATAACCCGTAAGCCTTTGCTGTACCGGCCAGCGCTAAACACAAACTCGCACCTACTAAGCCACCGCCCACAATAACGATATCGTAATTCTTGTTAATCTGAGCGCCAGCGGAGCGTTGATCTACATGTTCAGCCATCAGCCAGCCATCAAGGTTTCAATATCTGCTACAGTCACTGGCAAATATTCAGTAAGGTTCCGGTAACCATGCTCTGTCACCAAAATATTATCTTCAATGCGAACGCCAATACCGCGCCATTGAGAGGGAATGTCGGTATCGTCTGGGTCTATATAAATACCCGGTTCTACTGTAGTGACCATGCCTGGGATGAGGGGCCGAGACTCTCCGTCTAGTTTATAAATACCCACATCGTGCACATCCATGCCAAGCCAATGGCCAATATTGTGCATGTAGAATTTACGATAACTTTGGTCTTCAATGTTTTTCTCTAGCTCGCCTGTTAACAAGCCTATATCGATTAGACCCCGAGTGATCACCTTTACTGCCGCATTCTGCATATCAGTAAATACAGCCCCAGGCTTGATGCAGGCTAAGGCCGCTTTATGGGCTGACAATACCAACTCATAAATCGTTTTTTGTGGTTCACTAAAACGGCCATTAACTGGGAAGGTACGGGTAATGTCTGCGGCATAGTGATCTAACTCACAACCTGCATCAATCAATACTAAATCACCATCCTGCAATACTTGGTCATTATTAGTGTAGTGCAAAATACAGGCATTTTCACCACCCGCTACTATAGAGCCATACGCCACACGTTGACTACCTTGTATAGAGAACTGGTGGTGTACTTCGGCAGCTAATTGATATTCATTCATACCCACTTTACACACGCTCATGGCGTGTTTATGGGCAGTAATGCTAATGTCGCTGGCACGTGCCATCTGATCTATTTCAGCGGTAGATTTCAACAGACGCATGGCATCTACCAGAGGATCAAGGTCTACAAGCTGGGTAGGGCATATCTTTCCCTGTCGCGTTAAGCTACGTAACTTAGATAGACTCTGCTGCACGATCTCACTGGTATCTCCACGGCTAAACCCATACACCACCTGGCTTGCACCATCTAACAATTCAATCAGTTTTGCCGCTAGGCTTTCGCTGGTATACGCTTGATCCATCATCAAAGTATGGGGAGCAGCTTCCACACCTAAACGGCGACCGTGCCAAATTTCTTGTAACTTGTCTTTGCTGCGACAAAAAATACTACAAGAGGCGCCATCTACCCCATTAACCATCACCAACGTGGTATGCGATTCCACCATACCTGAGAGATAATAAAAGCTACTGTCTTGCCGGTAATCATGTTCTACATCACCGTTTCGAATATGCACTGGCGCGCACTGAATAACGACAACCGCTCCTTGGGGTAGCTGCTGCATTAGGGCTTGGCGCCGGTTGGTGTATTCTATAGTGGCTAGCTTAGTCATGGGGTTTTGCTCTTAATGCACTTGCTGCGGCGCTTTTTGTTGCGCACTGTCGGGGGGTAAATTAAATTCTGCGAATACCATCATGGCTGCCAAACGCACATATTCAACAAGCTCTACGTAACTCGTTTCTGCACTGTCTCCTTCTAGCTCTTCCTCATCTGCATCAAAGGACACTTGGGCAATATTGGCTAGGTCTTCCATGGAGTCTGTAATTTCACTCGAAAGTGTTTGCTTACTGCGATCAAACCCCAACCCAAACCCGCTTAAAAAACCACTGCACCACGAACCTAAGGACTCTGTTCTACCTGTCAGCTCGGCGTCATCTTCTGGAAGCAATAATTGAAATCCAAAGTCGGCTGCCGTCAATTGCTCTAACACTATATCGTAAAGCGTCACCAACTCAGCTTTATCATCATCGTCTTCTAACACTTGTATATCTAAATGTGCCACAACCATCGCTAACCAAGCCTCAGCGTCAGCTCGGACACCCGCTGCCAATTGCCCTGTTAATAGTCCGTGTAATTCAGAGGGAGTGCCAAAGGCCCCCAGCTCAACAAACATGTCTGCAAAGTCGTCAAATACGTAGTTTAGTTGCGGTGTGGTCTTAGTCATCGGTTTAGCTCTAGCCTCTAATTATGGGTGTATTATACCTGAGCTGAACGCATTCTCTAGAGCTTTTGCAAGGTGTCACTAGACAGTAGCGTAATTTACTATAAAATCTACGGGTAGATTATCTTTTAAGTGGCCCAACAATGTCGACCATCAATGCTTTGGTACATCACATCGACCAGTTGTTAACCCAACACCGCGCTTTACAGCACGGTCATGCTCAGCTTCAAAGCCGTGTGACAGAGTTGGAAGAACAGCTGTTACAGCAGCAAAAGGCTGCGAAAACACTAATACAAACCCCTGACTTGGAGTCCGAACAGGCCCACAATCAAAACCTAGAAGATGACTTAAATCATTTGATCGGCTTATTTGACCAAGCAACGGAAGCACGCCATGACTGACGCAACAACAGTACAAGTGTCCATTTTAGCACAAAGCTACACTCTCACTTGCCCCGCTGGCAAAGAAGCTAACCTGCGCCAGGCCGCAGCGAATTTAGACCAAAAACTACAGAGCATTAAAGCCCGTGGCCGGGTAATAGGTTTAGAACGCATGGCCGTAATGGGAGCCCTCAACATGAGCGCTGAACTGATAGACACCCAAGAACAGCTCACTACCTTAGAAACAGCACTTGAGCACCTAGATAAAAGAGTTAGCGACAGCTTAGCCTAGCTCTTTATTACCTATTTTGGGTTCCATTTTTGACAACACCAGCCTATACTGGTTAGCGTCTCCCTGTGGTGCTCGACATTTGATAACGTCCTTGAGCCGATTTGAATAGCCAGGGTGCTTCTCGCTTATGTTTTGTGCATGTCCACTTGTTGGAACGCCTTCCGCGTAATCAGGAGCTCCCACCTTGAACCCCCGGGTTCAGGGCAACTATCGGAATCGACACCTTGGGGAGTCTTTAACTTCACCTCTATTGAAGTTAACATCCAGTTCTAAACACGTAAAAGTCTGTAAAATACTCCTCCTATACCTATACACTCCGTGTAACTGTGGCACAATTACATCCATATACTAATGACGCCTGCCCATCCTGAGGATTCCAACTCATGACAACACGCATTTTGTTAATCGAAGACGATCAAGAACTCAATGAGCTATTGAGCGAATTTTTGGCCCTAGAAAACTTTGAAGTAGACCAAGCCTTTGATGGCGAACAGGGCCTTAATATGGCTTTAAATGGCCAGTACGATGCCTTAGTGCTTGATATCATGATGCCTAAGATGAACGGCCTCGATTTACTCAAACAGTTTCGTACCAATCATAAAACTCCTGTACTCATGCTAACTGCACGCAGCGATGAAGTAGATCGTATTGTAGGGTTTGAAATGGGGGCCGACGATTATTTGCCAAAACCATGCAATCCGCGGGAAATTGTGGCCCGTATTCGCGCTATATTAAGACGGGTGGAAATGGATAAAGCAGGCATGCAAGCTAGTGGCAGTCGCCAGGTGATTGTGCGAGAAGACGTAGAACTAAACCACAATACGCGCACGGTATCTAAGCAGGGTGACGATTTAGACCTCACCAGCACGGAATTTAATCTTTTAGCCAGTTTGCTAGGAAAATCGGGTCAAGTGCTGAGTAAAGAAGAGCTCACAGAAAGCGCACTAGGCCGTAAATTAGCGTTATATGATCGTAGTGTAGATATGCATATGAGCAATCTAAGGCGAAAGCTAGGGCCATTTTTAAGCAACGAACCTCGTATAAAAACCATACGTGGTGTTGGATATCAGTATGTCATCAATGATTAAATGGCCATTAATATTCCGCAGCTTGTATTGGAAGATATTTTTCTTTTTTTGGCTAACTCTCATTGCGGCAATTTTTTCTGTTGCCACCTTGTCAGAAATAATAGTTGAAAAACGCGGCCAAGACCAGTACCAACGAGTGGTAAAATTAGGCATCAAAGCCGCTGACATTTACGAATCTAAAGGTTCTGCAGAGCTAACAGCTTGGCTACGTTACATCGCCCACGAATTTGATGTAACGGGTTTTATGCTGGATTCTCAACGGCGCCCTATTAGCTTAGCAAATCTGCCCAAAAACTGGCTTGAGTTTACCTTACCGCTCACCCAACGTAGATTATCAAAACGTCATTTAAACGGCTTCCAACCTTACCGCATATCCAGCAGTAGCAATCGTATTTATACCTTTGTCGCTCACCGTGACAATCGCGGCCCTTATCCCGCCTGGCTGAAGCATTTACCGATATTACAAGTTATAACCGCATTAATCATAGTGGCCCTACTCACTGCTTTTGTGACGTGGCGAATCACCCACCCTTTACGTAAACTCAAGCAAGCAACTGACTCATTCGCCCGCGGTAATCTCGACATTCGACTACCCAAGCTCGTAGGGTGTCGGAAGGATGAAATCGGTGAAGTAGGCTTAGCGTTTAACCACATGGCAGAACGTATTAGCTTACTGGTAAGTAACCAGCAGCGCCTGTTCCGAGACATTTCCCATGAGTTAAGAACCCCTTTAGCTAGGCAGCAAATTGCCCTGGAATTACTAGCACGAAAACTTCCTGACACAGAGCATCAGTCCTTGCACCGTATTGAACGCGAAATAGAACGTATGAACGCTCTGATTGATCAAGTGCTTACTTTATTGCGCTTAGAGCAAAATGGCCAAAGCCCTAACATCGAAGCCTACGATTTGAGTAATCTGCTATACAAGCTAACCCAAGACGCTCAATTTGAGGCTCAATCTAAAGACCAAGTACACTTGCAACAACCTGACAAAAATCCATTGACTGGACAACCAGAACTAGTGTCCCGTGCAGTAGAAAACATATTACGTAATGCAATACGATATACGCCAGATGATGGCCGAGTCTTTTTGCAAGTAAATATGCACAAAGACACCGTAGTGATTCGTATCGAGGATGAAGGTGAAGGCGTGCCAGAGGACTCTCTTAAGCACTTATTTGAGCCTTTCTATCGTGTCGAAGCCAGCCGTAACCAACAAAGCGGCGGCTACGGTGTGGGCATGGCTATCGCCGAACAGGCCATACGCGCCCAAGGCGGTAGAATTGAGGCTAGCAACCGCTCTTCAGGTGGCCTTAGGGTTGATATTATCTTACCGAAAACATCAACTTAGCATTAATTTTAACCAACCTAGCTTATTCAGGTGCTAAAAATAACTGATAGGCTGGGTTGTTTGTTTCTTCGTTAAACGCATAACCCAGTTCATCTAAATATCCTTCAAACTTCACTTTTTCTGCCTTTGGCACTTGCATCGCCACCAGCACCCGACCATAAGCAGACCCATGATTGCGATAATGGAACATTGAAATATTCCATGGCTGGCCTAGTTTATTCAAAAACTTGAGCAAGGCCCCTGGTCGTTCTGGAAAGGTGAAACGATAGACCACTTCGTTGTCTACTGAAGCATGCCCACCCACCATGTAGCGAACATGACTTTTAGCCATTTCGTTGTTACTTAAATCCACCGCAGGGATGTCGTGGTCGGCAAGTTGCTTAAGTAACGGTTCACGACCACCTTCTTCGGCCTTAAGAGTCACACCAACAAACACCTGTGCTTTACTATCATTACCATAGCGGTAATTAAATTCGGTGATATTTCTCTCACCTAAGGCCGTACAGAAACGCTTAAAACTGCCAGGCTGCTCTGGTATCTGCGCCGCAATAATAGCCTCACGACCCTCTCCAATCTCCGCTCTTTCAGCCACATGGCGTAAGCGATCAAAATTCATGTTAGCGCCAGTAGCCACCGCCACAAGGGTTTGATCTTGAGCCTGCTCACGTTCTACGTATTTCTTTAACCCTGCTAAAGCGCAAGCACCTGAGGGCTCTGTGACCGCGCGAGTGTCATCATAAATGTCTTTAATCGCAGCACACAGTTCGTCCGCAGTCACGGTAATCACTTCATCAACATACTGTTGGGCTAGTTCAAATGTTAACTCTCCTATTTGAGCAACCGCCACGCCCTCAGCAAAGGTACCTACTTCTGGTAAAATTACCCGTTCACCTGCGTCTAACGCTGCTTTAAGGCAGCAGGAATCTTCTGGCTCTACACCTATGATTTTTATATCTGGTCGCAAGTACTTAATATAGACCGAAATTCCCGCAATTAAACCACCACCACCTACGGGCACAAATATCGCATCGACATTTCCTTGGATCTGCCTCATTAGCTCAACAGCCACGGTTCCTTGGCCAGCAATCACGTTTTCGTCATCAAAGGGGTGGATATACACTAGGCCTAAATCAGCTACCAAGGTTAGCGAATAGGCATACGCTTGGGCGAACGAATCACCATGTAAAATCACTTTTGCACCCAATGATCTTACGGCATTTACCTTAATGTCGGGGGTGGTGTTAGGCATGACTATTGTGGCATTAATACCCAAGTGCTTCGCAGACATGGCCACACCTTGAGCATGATTGCCAGCAGACGCACACACTACTCCACAAGCCCGTTGCACCTGCGTTAATTGTGAAATGCAGTTGTAGGCGCCACGGATTTTGAAAGAGAATACGGGCTGTAGGTCCTCTCGTTTAATTAAAATATTATTCGCCAATCGTTTGGACAGGCTGCGAGCCAATTCAACGGGAGTTTCCACAGCCACGTCGTAGACATTAGCAGATAGGATTTTTTTGATGTAACGATGTGGCATAGTATTTCTTCTAGTGGGTAAATATTTTTACAGAATGTGTAGCGCACTTAACTCAGCACATTATATTAATGGCAGAAGCTACTAGCGTCTACATTGTAGAGGGCAAATTCCTGTATAATCACATTATTAGTGTCCAACTCGATCATTGTCATGACCCAAGACCAGTTAAAGCAGGCTGTAGCCCAAGCTGCAGTAGACCATATTGCCCCACATCTTAACCGTGAATCTATTGTTGGCGTTGGCACTGGGTCTACAGCTAACTGCTTTATTGATGCTCTGGCTAACATAAAGAACACCTTTGACTCTGCAGTAGCAAGTTCGGAAGCCACGGCAGAGCGCCTCAAAAGCCACGGTATTAACGTATTAGAACTTAACGCTGTGCCCCACATGAGCTTTTATGTAGACGGCGCAGACGAAAGTGACATTCGTCTCAACCTAATCAAGGGTGGTGGTGGCGCCTTAACACGGGAAAAAATCGTTGCCGCAGTAGCAGAAACCTTCGTTTGTATTGCCGACGAATCGAAACTGGTTGATATACTGGGTGAATTTCCGCTACCCGTAGAAGTTATCCCTATGGCCCGCAGTTATGTGGCCCGCAAGCTAGTGGGCCTTGGCGGCGAACCTGTGTGGCGTGAGGGTTTTGTGACCGACAATGGCAATCTCATCCTAGACGTATACGGTATGGACATTGTGGACCCAAAAGGCCTTGAAAAACAGATCAACCAGATTACCGGCGTTGTAACCAATGGCCTTTTTGCCCAGCGCCCCGCAGACATTCTGTTCCTAGGCACTGGAGAAGGCGTTAAAACTCTAAAAAACTAAAACAGCACTCGGCAACTTATAGTGCCAGACACTTGTTTGAGTTTTACTAAGGCTAGCTCCGAGCAGCTGGCATCTACATCGATGACCACGTAGCCCACCTTATTGTTGGTATTCAAATACTGCCCCGAGATATTAATACTGTTTTCAGAAAAAACATTATTTATTTTAGACAGCACCCCTGGCATATTTTCGTGGATGTGTAACAAACGATGTGTATTTTCATGGTTAGGTAACGACACTTCTGGAAAATTCACCGCTGACAAGCTGGTACCATTGTCACAATATCGAATAAGCTTATCCGCCACTTCAATACCAATATTCACTTGAGCTTCAACAGTTGAACCACCGATATGTGGCGTTAGGATGACATTATCTAAACCCCTCAATGGTGAAATAAACTCATCGTCGTTAGACCGGGGCTCTACCGGAAAGACATCAATAGCCGCCCCTAATAATTTACCACTCTTCAGGCAACTAGCTAATGCCTCAATATCGACTACAGTGCCACGGGAGGCGTTAATCAGGATGGCCCCTTCTTTCATTTGTGAAAGCTGTGTTGGGCCTATTAAACAGTGAGTCGATGGCGTTTCTGGCACATGCAGTGTGACAATATCGGCTTGCATGAGTAGTGCTGCTAGATTGCTACAAGCCGACGCATTACCTAAACTCAATTTAGTAATTTGATCATAATAAATCACTTCCATGCCCATAGCCTCGGCCATAATGCCTAGTTGCGAACCAATAGACCCATACCCCACTACACCTAGTTTTTTACCCCTAACCTCAAAAGACTGATGAGCAGATTTAAGCCACTGGCCACGATGAGCCTTAGCATTTTTTTCGGGTATGCCTCTAAGCAGCAATACAGCTTCAGCGATGACCAGCTCTGCTACACTGCGGGTATTACTGTAAGGGGCATTAAACACAGGAATCCCCATCTCTAAGGCAGCGCCTAGATCAACTTGGTTAGTGCCAATACAGAAACAACCTATAGCCATTAGCTTGGTCGCTTGCACTAACACCTCTTGGGTTAGCTGAGTGCGTGAACGAATGCCTACAAAGTGGGCATCTTTTAACACTTCTACTAGCTCACTTTCTGGCAAAGCAGTGGCGTAAAAATGAATATTATCGAAACCGTCTGCCTGTAAGGCGTCAACAGCCGACTGATGTACACCTTCTAACAGAACGATCTTAATATTGTGTTTTTTGAGGGAAATTTGCTGCGATTGGTTCAAAGGAAAGCCTTTTTAATACGATTTAGCATAAATCTAAAGGCGACCATTATAGTACCAAAAGCGACACATTGGTAGTCTCACAGACACAAAAAAACCCCTAACCATTGCTGATTAGAGGTTTTTTATTTCAAGAGGGTAGCGATGATAGAGAGGCTTGGCTTCTCAAGCAGTTCTCACTTTATGCAAACCCTGTTGCAATAATTAGGCTTCCATATCTTTCATAGAAAGCTTAATACGGCCACGTGCGTCAACGTCTAGCACTTTAACCTTAACGGTTTGACCTTCTTCTAGGTAGTCAGTTACTTTCTCAACACGCTCATCTGAGATTTGAGAAATATGCAACAAACCATCTTTACCAGGCAAAATGTTAATGAATGCCCCGAAGTCAACAATACGCTCTACCTTACCTTCGTAGATCGCTCCAACTTCAGCTTCTGCAGTGATTTCTAGAATTTTGGCTTCAGCCAATTCAGCAGCAGCTTTGTCGTCGGCGTATACGCGAACGGTACCATCATCTTCAATGTCGATTGATGCGCCAGTTTCTTCACACAAACCACGAATGGTAGCGCCACCTTTACCAATCACATCACGGATCTTATCTTGATCGATCTTGATGGTTTTCATGGTAGGAGCATTGTCATTCAACTCAGTGCGAGGCACTGCAATAACCTTGTTCATTTCGTCCAAGATATGGATACGCGCTTCATGTGCTTGCTCTAAAGCAATCTCCATGATCTCTTCAGTAATGCCTTGGATTTTGATGTCCATTTGAAGGGCAGTAATACCTGCAGCAGAACCAGCTACTTTAAAGTCCATGTCACCCAAGTGATCTTCATCACCTAGTATGTCAGTTAATACAGCAAAGCCAGCATCTTCTTTGATCAGACCCATGGCAATACCAGCAACAGGTGCCTTAATTGGCACACCAGCATCCATAAGCGCTAGTGAAGCACCACATACAGAAGCCATTGAGCTAGAACCGTTAGATTCAGTGATTTCTGAAACTACACGGATAGTGTAAGGGAAGTCTTCTTGGCTTGGCAACATGGCTTGAATACCACGACGCGCCAAACGACCATGTCCAATCTCACGACGGCCAGGTCCCATGAAGCGACCTGTTTCGCCTACAGAGTAGCTTGGGAAGTTGTAGTGCAACATGAACGGATCTTTACGCGAGCCTTCTAGGGCATCGATGATCTGCTGGTCACGGCTAGTACCAAGAGTAGCGACAACAATAGACTGAGTTTCACCACGGGTAAACAGTGATGAACCATGGGCTTTAGCCAAAGTACCAATTTCTACATTGATACCACGTACAGTTTTGGTGTCACGACCGTCAATACGCGGCTCGCCTGCAACTACACGCGAACGTACAGTGTGCTTTTCTAGCTTGCTAACCATTCCTAGTACGTCAGACTTAGAAGGTGCAGATGCGTCATCGCCACATAGGGCAGCAACAGCTTGTGCCTTAACTTCGCCTAAACGTGCTTGACGGTCTAGCTTGTCGCTAATCTTGTAAGCTTCGCCAACAGCGTCGCCAACAGCAGCAGTAACAGCAGCTCTAAGCTCAGCGTCTTCTTCAGCAGCAACCCAATCCCAAGTAGGCTTGGCAGCTTCTGATGCAAATTCAGCGATGGCCTTAACCACGGCTTGCATTTCATCATGGGCAAAAAGAACAGCGCCTAACATCACATCTTCGCTTAATTCTTTGGCTTCTGATTCAACCATCAACACAGCGTCGGCAGTACCAGCAACAACCATGTCTAGATCGGATACAGCTTGAGCTTCAAAGCTTGGGTTAAGTTGGTAGCCAGCTTCGTCAGAGTATGACACGCGTGCTGCACCAATAGGGCCCGCAAAAGGAATGCCCGAGATAGCCAAAGCAGCAGAAGTACCGATCAAAGCGGCAATGTCTGTGTCGTTTTGCTTATCAGCAGACATAACAGTACAAATAACCTGCACTTCGTTCATGAAACCCTTAGGAAACAATGGACGAATAGGACGGTCAATCAAACGGCTAGTCAACGTCTCTTTTTCAGATGGACGCGCTTCACGCTTAAAGAAACCACCAGGGATTTTACCTACAGCGTAAGTCTTTTCTTGGTAATGTACAGAAAGCGGAAAGAAACCTTGATCAGGCTTAGCCGTTTTGGAGCCAACAACAGCAACCAATACTTGGATAGCATCATCGATAGTGACAAGAACAGCACCAGACGCTTGACGGGCAATGCGGCCAGTTTCTAGTGTTACGGTTTGCTCACCGTATTGAAATGTTTTGGTAATGATAGACATACTTATCTCCATAAAATAAAGAATTTGCAATCAATTGAGCGATCTAATCCACCAGTACACTTATTAACTCGGTTTAGGTTTAAACCTACCTACAGCACCAAGCTAATAAGAGTACGGGCCGACCCTCTCCTATTGCTTACAGTCAAAACAATAAAGGCTACGTAACCAAACGATTACCTAGCCTTTATTTACCACACTCCCAACTTCAGAGCGTGACATTTAAATCAGATTTTAAACCTAGCGAATGAAACTGAGACAAGGAAGGCCCGATTCAAAAAGCGCAGTTTACATAAAGTAAATGAGCATTTTTTCATTGAGCCTGACGCGGTATCAGTGAATGCAGCAGGTTAAAAACTGATTTTAACGGCGTAGGCCTAAACGACCGATTAGCGTAACATAACGCGCAGCGTCTTTACGGTTAAGGTAGTCCAACAACTTACGACGCTGGTTAACCATACGGATCAAACCACGACGTGAGTGGTGATCATGGTTATGCTCTTTGAAGTGACTTTGTAGTGCCAAAATGTTCGAAGTTAACAATGCAACCTGAACTTCTGGTGAACCTGTGTCGCCTTCAGCAGTTTGGTAATCTGCTACAACAGCAGCTTTTTCAACGGCAGATAGAGCCATGGTAATTCTCCAATAATTAATATGCCCACTAGCCTCTTAATTGAGGATTAGGGGATCGTTAGTGTTCACACCGTGCATATTTACAGCGGAACTTAAATGAAGATCTAAGTGCTCATTAAGCGTTTAGCTTTTAAGCGACCTTCTTGTTGTACTTCAGCTAAACCGATAAAGGTATTCGCTTCAGTAGCATGTGAGCTATACACTCGCACTACATCAAATTCAGCGTAGTCAGTGGCATGGTCTATAACCTTACCCTGTTGCAACGCCTCAATTTCATGGGGGGCTAATTGTACAGTATTTAATGATAAAACGGCAGTATCTGCAGGCATTAATAGCTTATCTAAGGTTGTAAAGGCTGGGGTAATGTCTGGCCACTTGCCTTCTTCTACTATCTGATCCTTAGTTGCCTCATCAATAATGGCTTGAAGATCTTCTAAAGTGACCATTTGCTCGGCCACAAACGGCCCCGCTTGTAAGCGCCTTAGCTGGGCTACGTGTGCGCCACAATCTAGCGCCAAGCCTAAATCTTCTACAATGCTGCGAATATATGTACCCTTAGTACAGCTAATATCCATCTGCACTTGGGCATTTTCAAAACTCATTAGCTCTAAATTATGAATGGTAACTTGCCGCGGCTTAACTTCCACAGTTTTGCCAGCCCGGGCCAACTTATACAAAGGTTGTCCTTTGTATTTAAGGGCTGAAAACATGGAAGGCACTTGGCTAATAAGGCCACGAAATTGCGGTAGCTGAGTTTCTACATCGGCCAAAGTGATATGGTCACAGGCTTTGATTTCCAAAACCTTACCGTCAGCATCACTGGAATCGGTACGTACGCCGAGCTGACCAATGGTTTGATAACGTTTATCGGAATCGAGAAGGAACTGGCTAAATTTTGTAGCCTCGCCCAAACAAATAGGTAGCAAGCCCGTTGCTAAGGGATCTAACGCACCTGTGTGGCCCGCCTTACGAGCCCCAAACATGCGCTTAACCCGCTGCAAGGCATGATTTGAACTCATGCCTGTGGGCTTATCTAAAATAAGAATGCCGCTTATTTCACGGCCTTTTGGTTGCTTTGCCACCTAAAGCTACTCGGTGCCGTAGTCGGCGTCAGATTCAAGCTCTGGGTCTGAAGCCCTAGCCTGGTCAATCAAGTTACTTAAGTAGTTGCCGCGTGACAAACTGTCGTCATAATGAAACCGCAGGGTCGGTACAATACGTAGCTTCATACGCTGGCCCAACTGGCTGCGTAAAAAACCCGAGGCATTGTTAAGGGCCTTCACAGATTCTGTGATCTCTTGCGTGTCTTCAGCACCATTTAAAATGGTGACAAATACCTTAGCATGAGACAAGTCACGGGATACTTCTACAGCACTTACTGTAGCCATACCTACGCGAGGATCTTTCACCTCACGCTGGATTAGGGCTGCTAGCTCACGCTGAATTTGGTCTGCCACACGCTGGGTGCGGCTATATTCTTGTGCCATGGTCAGCCCTTACAAACTACGCTCAACTTCGATGGTGTCGAAGACTTCTATTTGGTCACCAACACGAACGTCGTTGTAGCTCTTCACACCGATACCACACTCAATACCATTACGGACGTCCGCAACAGAATCTTTATGACGACGTAAGGATTCTAATTCGCCTTCGTAGATAACTACGTTATCTCGCAATACACGGATAGGCTTGCTACGATGAACCGTACCTTCAGTAACCATACAACCTGCAATCTGGCCTAACTTAGGCGAACGGAAGACTTCACGTACCTCAGCAATACCAACGATAGTTTCGCGTAGCTCAGGTGCTAACATTCCAGAAAGAGCATCCTTAACATCGTTAATGATGTCGTAGATCACGCTGTAGTAACGTAGATCAATTCCTTCTTTCTCGATAAGTGCCTTGGCTGGTGTATCAGCACGAACGTTAAAACCAAAGATCACAGCGTTTGACGCCACAGCAAGGTTAACGTCAGACTCGGCAATACCACCTACGCCGCTAGACACAACTTGCACCTTAACTTCTTCAGTACCAATATCCATTAGAGAGCTGGTTAAAGCTTCCAAAGAACCTCGTACGTCAGTCTTAAGCACTACATTTAGTACAGAGGCTTGGTTCTTGCCCATGTTCTCAAACATAGCGTCCAACTTAGACGCTTGTTGGCGAGCAAGCTTCACGTCGCGGTACTTACCTTGACGGAATAGAGCCACTTCACGAGCTTTCTTTTCGTCTGCAACTACAGCGAAGTCTTCACCTGAATCAGGCGTGCCACCTAAACCTAGAATTTCTACTGGAATAGAAGGGCCAGCACTGGTGATAGGCTTACCATTCTCATCCAACATGGCGCGTACACGACCGAACTGTTGGCCGGCTAGCACGATGTCACCTTTCTTCAAGGTACCATTTTGAATCAATATAGTTGCTACGGAGCCACGGCCTTTATCAAGGCGAGCTTCAACCACAACACCTTTGGCTGGCGCTTCTGGCACTGCTGTAAGCTCTAGTACCTCAGCCTCTAGCAATACGGCGTCTAGCAATGCTTCGATGCCGTCGCCAGTTTTAGCTGATACTGGGATGAACTGAGTTACACCACCCCAATCTTCTGGCACAACTTCACGGCTAGACAATTCTGTCTTAACTCGATCTGGATCAGCGCCTTCTTTGTCCATTTTATTGATCGCAACAATCAAAGGCACTCCAGCAGCTTTAGCATGCTGTACCGCTTCTTCAGTTTGCGGCATAACGCCATCATCTGCAGCCACTACCAAGATAACAATGTCAGTTGCCTTAGCGCCACGGGCTCGCATCGCTGTAAACGCAGCGTGTCCGGGAGTATCTAAGAAAGTAACCATGCCTTTGTCAGTTTCTACATGGTAGGCACCGATGTGCTGGGTAATACCACCAGACTCACCAGACGCAACCTTAGTAGAACGAATGCAATCCAACAAAGAAGTCTTACCATGGTCAACGTGGCCCATTACGGTCACAACTGGAGCACGGGAAACTTCTTTGCCTTCGTAGTTAATACTTTCAACCACTGCAGTTTCGATAGCGTCATCCATCACCAACTTCACTGTATGACCCATTTCTTCAACAACAATAGATGCTGTGTCTTGGTCAATGACTTGGTTGATGGTTGCCATTGCGCCCATGTTGAACATGACCTTAATAACTTCCGCAGCCTTCACCTTCATACGCTGGGCCAAATCAGCCACAGTGATCGATTCAGGCAAATTCACTTCATGAATTACCTTTGCGGTAGGCACTTCAAAAGCATGTTCGCCATTACCAGAGCGCTTAGGCGCAGCAAGTTTGCCTTTGTTTCGCGCGCCTTTACCACGGCTACGGTCATCACGTCCGCCAGCTGCACGACCCTTTCCTTTACCCTTACCTGCAGGTGCGCCACCACGTGGCTTGTCAGGGGAAGTGAACGTCTTCTGGTGAGCAGGCTTTTTCT
>Ga0308019_10000888_pt1 | contig 18544 bp, 17 predicted proteins | sample Neamet284_FD_203135 | JGI IMG/M metagenome (GOLD analysis project Ga0308019, IMG submission 203135) | Marine microbial communities from water near the shore, Antarctic Ocean - #284 | ecosystem: Environmental > Aquatic > Marine > Unclassified | place: Southern Ocean | collected 2014-10-01 | reverse complement strand
TTGCAAGTACCCTTGAGACGGTCCCAACAGAGACGCCAGCATCCTTTGCCACCTCTTTTATTGTTACTTTTGAGGTTTTTATCATAGTATATTCATGCCCCATTTGGTGGTGTTGTCCTTAAAGGTCATCTATTTTAACTATGTTTCTAGGAAAGTGTCTATCTCCTTTTGGCTGGGCACTACCGAAGCAACTCCCCTGCGCTGGACTATTATCGCGGCGGCTGCATTTGCTTTTTTTAGTGCTGTTTTGACACAGCCTCTACGTGTGTAATGTGCCATAAAGACGCCAAAAAAAGTATCCCCAGCCCCAGTAGTATCGATTGAGTGCACCTTGTGGGCAGCAATTCTTTGAGTCACTCCATCCGACAAAAAAACTGCGCCATCTGCCCCGTAGGTAATCAAAAAGTCTATGCTCTTTAAGTTACCAATTGATGTGCCAGAGATCACCTCAAATAGTTCACTCTCTGTTTTGTTCATCGAAACTAAGTCAACTTTTTTTATTTGTTCTGGCATTTTTTTGGCATTGAATGGCGCCGCTACCAGCGCAATTTTCATACCTTTCTCGCGAGCTATGGAAATCCCAATTTCATTCGCATTGGTCTCGTTTTGTAGGACTAGCCAATCATTGGGTTGCGCACTCGATAGAGCAGTTCTAATCTGAGATTCCGAAAAGCAAAGGTTTGCGCCACCATGGACAACAATAGAATTTTCTGAGTTTTCATCGACATAGATAATTGCATGACCAGTTTGCACATCTACCTGAGAGATGAGAGCCCTATCCAATCCAAGACCAGCAATCATATCTAAAACGGATGGATCTGCTGAACCAACAACCCCAATGTGGCGAACATCTGCACCTGAGCGGTGTGCTGCTACTGAAATGTTCAGTCCCTTACCTCCAATAGTAATGTGGGTTTCTAAAGAGGATAGTGTTTCGCCTGGTTTGGGTATTCTTTCGAGCATGTAAAGATGATCTACATTAATTGATCCAAGATTATAGATAGTCATATTTTGAGCCTTTCTGATGCTTTAATTTCCCTGGATTTTGGCCCCGAGGCATACATATTTTTGTGTCAAATTTGATCTATTGGTCTCTAGTTTTAGTAATAAAAGAGTTATTAGCGACTTATAAAACACGTTAATGTGACCCGATGTTACAGTATTCTAAAAATGAATGCATTCATATAAATGAAACGATTCATATTGACATGCCAAAAAATAGATACTATTCTTAAGCTAAATGCCGAAGTCCAAATAAAATTTTTGGATCGTTTTTGACGGGGAGCTAATGAAAAAAACAACACTACTAAATGCCCCAGTTTCGACAGTAGTTGCACAACTAGGCCATGGAGACTCGATTTGTATCGGAGATGCTGGCCTGCCCGTTCCCAATACAGTAGAAAAAATTGATCTCGCCGTTTCTCCTGGAGTCCCAGGTTTGCTAGATGTTTTTTACGCGGTCAGTAGTGAAATGTTTGTTGAGCGTATTGTCATTGCAAAGGAGTTGCAAGTTCAACAACCTCAACTAATGAGTAAGCTGCTCAAAGCCATTCGTATACTAGAATCTGGTCAGAGCAGTCTTATTGCATTAGATACCGTTAAACATGATGATTTCAAACCTAAAATAATACATTGCAAAGCTAGCATACGCACTGGTGAATGCACTCCGTTTGCAAATATAATTTTATACGCTGGAGTGACATTTTGATCTGTTTAAAAAGAGATAACTAATGTCAGTTCTTCTAGAGCTAGAGCGTGTAGAAAAAGCATTCGGCGCCGTTAGTGTTCTTAATGGCGTGGATATGACTGTGCTAGCAGGGCGTGCTGTTGCGCTGGCAGGTGAAAACGGCGCTGGCAAGTCGACTTTGATGAAAATCATAACTGGAACCCATTCACGAGACGCGGGCGTAATACGTTTTCGTGGGAAGGAAACTAACTTTAATACAGCACGGCAATCTATGGACGCAGGAATAGCCATGATTCACCAAGAGTTAAACTTGCTCCCTGCTTTAACTGTTGGAGAGAATATATTCCTCGGCCGTGAGCCTGTCGATCGTGCACGGCGTGTGAAATGGTCAGAAATTTATGATCAAGCGGAATACTGGTTGAAGAAACTCAAACAGGATATAGACCCAAGAGCGGAAACAGGCACCCTAAGTATTGCTCAACAACAAATGGTTGAAATTGCTAAGGCACTTTCGATGAATGCCGAACTTATTATCATGGACGAACCGACAGACTCGCTGACTGACGTTGAGACTAAAATCCTCTTTGAAGTAGTTAAAAAGTTACGTGATTCAGGTAAGGGGTTGATCTTTATTTCCCACAGGCTGCGTGATATTTTTGACATGTGTGACGATGTGGTTGTGCTACGTGACGGTTCGATGGTTCACCAAAGTCCAGTCGCTGATATTAGCGAAGATGAGCTTATCCGCCATATGGTGGGCCGTGAATTGTCTGATAGATATCCTTACGTTCCATCCTCGTCATCGAAAACTCGCTTACGTGTAACAAATCTGGTGGCGCCAGGGGTTAGAGACGTATCTTTTGAGGCTTGCGCAGGAGAAGTCGTAGGTTTTGCAGGTCTTGTTGGCGCTGGCCGGACTGAATTAGGCAAAGCAATCTATGGGGCCAATCCTGCTAGGTCTGGCCGTATTGAAATTGACGGTGACGAAGTTTGTGTCAGATCGCCCAATGACGGTCTGAAGTATGGTATCGGATATGTCACTGAAGATCGCAAGCTTGAAGGCCTAATTCAGGCCCACAGTATCAACCATAATATGTCCATGGCAGGGCTTCAACGATTCACCAGTAAATTGGGCAAGATTAATAAAAACAATGAGCGAAAAGCTGTTACTCAATACATTGACGCTTTTTCTATTAAAGCCCAAGGTATCGACACCAGTGTCGCACAGTTGTCGGGGGGCAATCAGCAAAAAGTGTCAATTGGTAAGTCGCTCATTCCAGAGCCGAAGATTCTGATACTTGATGAACCAACCCGAGGTGTAGATGTTGGTGCAAAACGTGAAATTTATGCCCTTATCAACGAGCTAAAAGCGCAAGGGCTTTGTATCCTGTTGATGTCGTCTGATATGCCAGAACTATTAGGTGTTTCGGACCGTATTTTGGTCATGTCAAACGGATTTCTTACCGGTGAATTTGGGCATGGAGAAGCTAATCAAGAAGTTATTATGCACTGCACCCTTGTTGAGCTTACCGAAGGAAAACAAGAATGAATATCAAGAAATTTGTGATCGAGAACATACCTCTTATTGGATTACTGTTACTTATGTTTTTGGTTTCCTTGATCAACGAAAATTTTCTAACGGTTGACAATTTACTGAACATTTTTCGACAGACGTCGATCAATGCAATCATCGCTATGGGCATGACATTTGTCATCCTTACTGCGGGGATAGATCTGTCTTCTGGCTCAATATTGGCCTTTGCTGGTGCTGTATGCGCAACACTAATAGCAGCAGACGTGCCATTAATTTTGGCGTTGCCAAGTACGCTTGTTCTTGGAGCGGCTTTAGGGGCTGCAAGTGGGTCGATTGTAGCCTATTTTGGTGTACAAGCATTTATAGCTACTCTTGTGGCGATGACGATGGTTCGGGGTGGTGTATTGGTATTTACTGGTGGACGGCCAATATCAACCGGAAATTTCGATGTTGCCAATATCTTCTATGAAGTTGGAGGGGGGTATATTGGTGGGGTACCTATCCCCGTTATTATTACTGGTGTTGTATTCATAATTTGCTGGTACGTTCTGAACCATACAAGGTTGGGTCGGTATACCTATGCGATTGGTGGAAACGAACAAGCTACAAAGCTTGCTGGAATTAATGTTGCTCGCGTCAAAGTGACTGTCTACGCAATTAGTGGAGCACTGGCTGCTCTTGCAGGTATCATCTTAACTGCACGGCTAGAATCAGCACAGCCTACGGCTGGTCTTGGCTATGAACTCGATGCCATTGCTGCGGTTGTGCTCGGTGGGACTAGTCTCACAGGTGGCCGTGGCAGAATCACCGGTACACTCATTGGAGCGTTAATCATAGGTGTGCTTAACAATGCACTAAATATTCTGGATGTCTCTTCGTATTTCCAGATGATTGCCAAAGGTTCAGTAATCCTTCTGGCAGTTGTTCTCGATGGTCGGAGCAAAGCCTCGACCTAATTTAACCCAAGAAGGAAAACTACTATGAAAAAACTACGTAATATAGCTGCAGTATTAGCAATTTCTGTTGGTCTTTCCGGACCAGCTCTTGCCGAGGGCACTATTGGACTGGTCCTGTCGACTCTCAATAATCCATTCTTTGTTACACTAAAAGAAGGTGCTGAAGCGAAGGCAAAAGATCTTGGCTATAAACTTTTGGTACTTGACAGTCAAAATGACCCAGCCAAGGAACTGGCTAATGTTGAAGACCTTTTAAGCAAAAAAATCTCATTACTATTAATTAATCCGACAGACTCAGACGCTGTCGTTAGCGCAATTCGCGCAGCAAATCGTGCAGAAGTGCCGGTTGTAACACTGGATCGTGGCGCTACTGGTGGCGATGTACTGTCTCACGTTGCGTCTGATAATGTTCAAGGTGGCATGATGGCCGGTGAATTAATAGTAAAGGTTCTGGGCGGTTCAGGAAAAGTTGTGGAACTCCAGGGCGTTGCTGGTACTTCAGCTGCACGTGACCGTGGTGAAGGTTTCAATGCTGCTGTTGATGCCGTTGCCGGCATCGTTGTTGTGGCCAGTCAGGTTGCCGATTTTGACCGTACTAAGGGTCTAAATGTAATGGAAAATATTCTTCAAGCTCAGTCAGATATTGACGCAGTATTTGCGCACAATGATGAAATGGCGCTCGGGGCAATTAAAGCAATTGAATCATCTAACCGTGACATCATTGTTGTTGGTTTTGATGGTACTGGAGATGCTGTAATGGCAGTTAAAGAAGGAGCAATGCTTGCAACAGTTGCTCAACAAGCAGCGCGGATTGGTTCAATCGGTGTTGAGACTGCTGACGCCATTTTAAATGGCAAAGCGGTGGCGAAATACTCACCAGTGCCTTTACAATTGATTACTAAGTAAGCTGAATTACGGAGCGGCCGTGCTGCGGTCGCTCCGCTTAAATTTTTTGGGCTTAATAAGCCCATTATTAGTGTGTGCAACTAATAATGTGTAATCATTATTAGGCAAACAGTGGTAAAAAACATCTGATTGCTCTTCTCATTAACGATTTCACAAACTTGTTCGTCTACGGCCTGATTACAAAAACTAATCCAACACACCTTTGGGCTCGCGTTTATCGTGTAACACTGTGACCCGTTGCATGTGCCTTACTTTAGGCAAATAGTCACAAATTGCATAGTGATGGGTGATGCGATTATCCCACATAGCAACGGTATTGTTGCGCCAGCGCAAACGTACTTGAAACTCTGGCTTGGCCATATGCTGGTATAGGTATTGCAGTATCCGATCACTCTCACCCTGTATTTCACCGATAATATGGCGGGTAAACGATTGATTTACATTAAGGTATTTGAGCCCACTGACCGGGTGTGTATCAACAATTTTATGCACTGCAGAGCCAGTGCTCTTAAGGCCATCGTTGACGGCTTCAATGCCACCTTTAACATACAGGTCATTTCTAAAGGTGCCGATGTCGTGTATTGCTTCCATGTCGGTTAAATAATTTTGCCACATTAATGGCAGCGCAGTGTATGCCGCGTTGGTGTTAGACCACATGGTATCACCGCCCACATCAGGCACTTGAATGGCATGTAATATGCTGGTGAAGGGTGGGCTAGCTTTAAACGTCATGTCCTTGTGCCAATCATTGGTGTCTGGTTTGCTGCCAGCACCACTTTTTAGCAAGACAATATTTTCATAACCTTCAATGCTTGGGTAAATGGGGTGAGGGGCCTCTGGCTCACCAAAGCTTTTGGCAAAGGCTAAGTGTGCTTCTGGTGTTAGATTTTGGTCACGAAAAAAAATCACCTTGTGCTCAATTAGCGCCCCGTAGATATCGTCTAACTCGTTTGAGCTAAGATGGTTGAGATCAATGCCTGATAGTTCAGCACCAATAACAGGTGTCACTTGTTCAATTTTCATCTTAGTTAATACTCAATTACTGTTGTTAGGTTTAAATGGGACGGGGCGAGGAAAGCGCCAGCGGGTCAGCTATGACCGTTAGTATACTGTTCTGTTTGGACACGGGCCTTACTCATATTTTTTGCTAGTTTCCAGTAAAGTTGGCAGGCCTTAGAATCGGCTATTTTAACAGTGCAAATAAATGTGTAAACTAGGCCAAAGTTAATGAAACCATTAGGTGAGCTAATGTTATTAAAGAAATTCATTCCTTCGGCTCAAAGTTTATTAATTTTTGAGGTAGCCGCACGCCATTTGAATTTTACTGCAGCTGCCCAAGAATTAGGTTCAACCCAATCGGCAGTAAGCCAACAAATACGTGGCCTAGAGCAACAACTGGACCTACAATTATTTAAGCGTATCTACCGAGGGGTGGCTCTAACCGATACCGGGGAGCAACTATATGAAGCTGTTGAATCTGGCTTTGGACAGATGACAAGTTGCTTAGAAAGACTGCAAAAAGCTCGTTCCAGGCTGTGCATAAATGTTGCAACTGATTTTGCGTTTGCTGCATTTTGGTTGTTACCTAGGTTGCCTCGCTTTCGTGAGCTGCACCCGGAAGTAGAAGTGAGAATTGTCACCTCACAAGACCAGCTAGACTACACTGCCCAAGACACTGACATATCCATTGTGTTTGCCAAAGGTAAGCCCAGTAATTACAGATCACATCTTCTGTCTATCGGCAATGTTTTTCCAATCTGCAGTCCGTCATTGTTAGCTCAATATGGCCCCATAGAAAGTCACAAAAAACTGGCCACTTTGCCGTTATTAAAATTAGGCGATGATGTGGGCCACGGCTGGTTAAATTGGCGTGGGTTTTTCAGCCAGCGACGCAGTCAAGTAACACCTAGCGAACCCGTACTTACCTTCAACAACTATACACTTTTGGTTCAGGCCGTGATTGCAGGCCAAGGGGTAGGCATAGGGTGGGGTGCTCTAGTGGGCGATCTAGTGGACAGTGGTGTGCTCACAGCTTTGAGCACCTTTAGCCTAACCTCCGATTGGGACTATTACCTTGTAGAGGCCAACGCTCAGGATATGTTGCCAGCAAAGCGACATTTTGTAGACTGGCTGCTCACTGAATAACCATCGCTACAACCATTAGAAAAACTAACGGCATTAGGGTGATGAAAGGGTGTGTTACCTTTAACCTGCCAAGTCCTCAGTTTTACCAAGTACAAGAAATACTCCTAGTGTCATAACTATTAGCCTGGCAATAACAAACCCGAACAACAGTAAAATTGAAGACGCTAAACCACTGAACAATAGCACCTTGGTCTAAACGTGTATTCAACACCTATGCTTAAATCTTTATAGAGGTCTCTAGCAGAGGTTTTAAATGCACTTTGCAGGGCATTCGGATGGTGGCAACTTCCAACTCATAGTCTCCAGCCTCAATGTAATCCTTATCGACACCCTTTGGATCGCGGATATAACCATATCCAATGGACTGTTTTACAGTGTAGCCAAAGCCTCCAGAGGACAACCAGCCCACGCGTTCTCCGTTACGATAAATAGTTTCCCGGCCCAAAAGAACCACACTTTGATCATCAACCGTAAAACCTGCCAACATTTTCTTAACACCGTCCTGTTTTTGCAACGCCATAGCCTCCCGACCTTTGAAGGGCTGATTTGTTGCCAGTTTTACCGCCCAACCAAGCCCAGCCTCATATGGTGTGTGATCTGGACCTAAGTCTGAACCCCAGGCGCGATACCCCATTTCTAGCCGGCAGCTTTCGATGGCGCGGTAACCTGCATTGATGAGCCCGTGATGTTTCCCTGCTATCATAACTACTTGGTATACGGCTGTGGCGTATTCTACGGGAAGGTGCAGCTCCCAGCCCAATTCACCAACGTAAGTAACACGCATAGCCTGCACTGGACAGCCCGCAATGCTTATTGTTTTCACAGTACCAAATTTGAATTGGGTGTTTGACACATCATCACTGGTGACCTGTTGCAATATGTCACGTGCGTTAGGTCCCATTAACGACAGCACTGCGTTTGAGGAGGTGATGTCAAACAACTGACAGTTGAGGCCAGCAGGAATATTTCGGTTAATCCAATCAAAATCGTGGGTTGCGAAACCTGTTCCAGTGACAATGTAATATTCATTATCGGCTACACGTGCAATGGTAAGATCGCATTCAATGCCGCCACGATCATTAAGCATTTGGGTGTAAATAAGTGATCCAACAGGTTTGGCAACATTGTTGGCAGCGATCCAGCTAAGTGCTTCCAGGGCATCAGGGCCTTTAAGCGAAAACTTAGCAAACGAGCTTTGATCAAACAACACTGCAGTCTCACGAACAGCGCTATGTTCTCTGCCTACTGCGTTAAACCAGTTCTGTCGGTCAAAGCTGTAAACATCCTGGGGAGTTTCACCATACACTGCATCAGCAAACCAGTTGGGCCGCTCCCAACCTAGCTTCTCTCCAAAACAGGCCCCCTGATCTTTTAGGATTTCATAAAGTGGGGATTGGCGATAGGGACGCCCAGACTGATTTTCCTCATGTGGCCAATCCATTGTGTAGTGTTTACTGTAAGCCTCGACTGTGCGCGTGCGCACCCAGTGCGTATCAAAGTGTGGACGTCCAAAGCGGCGAATATCGGCAGACCAAAGATCATAGGGAGGTTCGCCTGCATGCACCCATTCTGCCAGTGCCATGCCAGCGCCACCCCCTGCGGCGATGCCAAAAGCATTAAAGCCCGCACCCACGAAGAAGTTTGATAATTCTGGCGCCTCACCGATAATAAAATTGCCATCTGGCGTAAAGCTTTCGGGGCCGTTAGTCAGGGTTTTGATGCCCACATGTTCAAGAGCTGGAACACGACCCAAGGACAATTCCATCAACTGTTCAAAGTGGTCGTAATTGCTATCCAACAAAGAGTAGTGAAAACCTTTAGGAATCCCTGCAGTTGCCCAGGGGATAGGGTTTGATTCATAGCCTCCCATTACCAGCCCACCAACCTCTTCCTTGTAATAGGTTAGACGATCTGGGTCTCGAAGGGTTGGCAGGTTTTTAGGCATACCCTCAATTTCTGCGGTCACCATATACTGGTGTTCCATCGAGATTAACGGCACATTTACACCAAACCGTTTGGCGAATTCCCGAGTCCATTGCCCAGCGCACACTACCACTTTTTCACATTCAATGCGGCCATGTTCTGTGATGACAGCTTTAATTTTTCCATTGTCTATTTCCAGATCCAAAACCTTAGTGTCTTCAAATATCTTGGCGCCAGCCATACGCGCCCCTTTGGCTAAGGCTTGGGTAATATCTGAAGGATTAGCTTGGCCATCAGTAGGCATAAATGCGGCACCTATCACGTCATCAATATTCATCAATGGCCACAGATCAAGTGCTTCTGTGGGCGTTAGTAGGTCCATCTCCAACCCAAATGAGTGGGCTGTGGTGGCTTGACGTTTTACTTCAGTCCAGCGTTCTTCAGTGCAGGCCAAGCGTAAACCACCGTTCATCTTCCAGCCAGTACTAAGCCCAGTTTCTTGCTCTATCTTGTTATAAAGTTCTACCGAATAGCCCAAAAGCTGCGTGATATTAGCGTTAGAACGCAATTGCCCAACCAGACCAGCAGCATGAAATGTAGTCCCTGAGGTGAGCTTTTTACGCTCAAGCAAAACGGTTTCTACGCCGATCTTGGCCAAATGGTATGCGGTTGAGCAACCAATAATACCCCCACCTATAATGACAGTTTTGGAAGAGCTAGGTAGATTATGCATATTGGGTCTCATGTTTGATTGAAGTTGTTATAAGCAGTGCGAAACCGCATAAGGTTGTCGCTGGTGTAAGTTGTGTAATCAAAAGCAATGTCAGAGCTAAGTTCAGACACCATGCTCCACATAGTCTCACGCAGCAAAGATGCGCACTTCATGGCGGTGTAGCGGTGCAGTAGCGCCGATGAAATAGGCATTTCAAAATAGTTTTCCAGCAACCATATTTCTTGAGATTCATTCAGTTCGTTATTAGAAGCCAGCCCACCAAGGTCAAAAAGTGGTGAATTAAATCCTGCATAATCCCAGTCAATCATCCATAAACGCTCTCCATCATCTAGAAAATTAGCAGCTAACAAATCATTGTGGCCAAAAACCATATCAAATGGGCCGGCGTTAGTTTCTAGCAGATTGCCCACTTGAATCAGTTCAGGCAGCAATGTTTGGTAGGCACTTTTGGCATCTTTTAGGCTCGCTGCATAATCCCTAATGACATGAAATACCCAAAAAATAAGTGCAGGGCCACGCAGGTGTTTTGGCACCTCTAAATGACACGTCTTAATTAACGTCAGTATTCGTTTCAGGTTTTCAGGTTTACGAACATCTTCTGGAGAAAAGGTTGCACACTCAATAAACTCTAGGACAGTAATGCCTGGTTCGGTATAAATAACAGCGGGTGATAAGCCTGCTGCATGAGCTGCGCGGCTAGCAGACAGTTCGTTGAAGCGCATCACGTGATGCTGAGGGATGTCTTCACCCAGACGCGCGACGTATTTTTTATCTCCGTCGCTCACAAGATAATTCACATTAGTGGTCCCGCCATCCAAAGGAGTGGCAGAGATTTCACCCTGCCAAAGTGGCATTGCTTTAATTCGGTTTAGTGGTGTGTTGGTCGTCATGATCTTCAGTCTCAATCACGGAATGCCTATTGGAATACGTCATATAAGGCCCCCTGATGTTATTATTATTCTCTTGAGTGGGATTTACTCATCTAATTCAGCTTCAGGCTAAATACCACATTTGTCAACATAAACTACTTTTTTACATTAATTGTGTGTGAATATGTTGCTAAACGAGTAAATAAGCTGTACTAATTACTAAAATTTCGCCTATTTACGAGAAAAAGATGCAAGAAGTTCCAACTACTTCAAACCAACGAGAGCAGGAGATTTTGCGGGAACTGCGTTTGGCTGGAGGTCTGAGTCGCGTTAGTTTTCTTGCAAACCGGCTTGGGGTTTCGGATGAGACTATCCGCCGAAACATTAAGTCGCTAGCAGCTAGGTCTCTTGTTAGAAAAGTACATGGAGGCGTGCTGCTAACTCAGAGCCTTACAGTGACTGAACAACCCTTTCAGTTACGTATGGATCAAAATGCTGCAATCAAGCAACGGTTGGCTCAAAAAGTAGCTGAAATGATTGTTGACGGAGATTCTTTATTTTTGGATATTGGCTCCACCACCGCATATGTTGCTATGGCCCTGCGTAATCACCAGAACCTCTATATTGTCACTAATTCTCTTGCAGTTTCCCATGCACTGGCCACCCGCAATAATAACCGAGTGTTTTTTGCTGGGGGTGAGTTGCGGCCTCATGATGGTGGTGCCTTTGGAGTAAATGCTATTAATTTCATTCGTCGTTTTAATCTACGCTATGCGATTTTTTCGATCGGTGCTATAAATGCAGATGTTGGCTTTATGCTGCACGATATTCAAGAAGCTGACCTTTCCAGCGAAGCCGCAGCCCGGGCGCAAACACGAATTATTATCGCTGACAGCAGTAAGTTTGGACAGCGCGCACCGATTGCTGTGGAGGATCCTAGCCAGTTTGATCTGCTGATCACAGACCAAGCGCCAGGTGATGATATCTCCACCATGCTGGCTGAAAACTCAATTTCTACTGTATTGCCAGAAGCCTAGCGTTTACTAAACTAATTGTGTCCTCCCATGAGATTTTAACTGTAGTTTACGACACACAGCTGCTGGTTAGGCTGTGATATAAGACTTTAAGAAACTAAACACTTAAAGTTTATTAAGCATTATTCTTACATTAATTGTGGTATTTTTTAGATCGGTTAGTTATTAAATTTTCATGAACTTCTTTTTACCTAGCCCCAAGAGGTAGCCCATAGCATGAATAAGCAATTTACAATCGCTCAAAAAATTGGCCTGATGTTTCGGTATGATGAGGATATACCGCAAGATATGGAAGGCTGGATTGAGCATCAGCTTCAAGCGCCATCACCGGCATTGGGCATTGCTAAAACTGGCGCCAGCGTGACTGAATGGCCCGATGAGTTGCAGCCAAATTTAGCCAAACGTGCGGGTATGTGGCGTCGTTACAGGGCCTTAAAAAAGCAGCAACGAGAGGGCAAGAATGGGCAAGACACAGAGGCTGCACGCCAAGCGAATAGACACGAAAATTTAATGCAAGAAAAAGATGAACACAAGTTTGTTCAGCGTAATGCCTATGGTGCAGACCAAGTTAAACTGCGGTTAACGTCTTTTTGGGCTAATCACTTCACCATTGGTAATACCTTTGATACCGGCCAATTAATTGGCCATGCAATTGACGAAGGTATCCTTGCTAAGCTCAATGGTAGCTTTGCTGATATGCTTTACGGCATTACTACTCACCCAGGCATGCTGACGTATTTGGATAATGTGTGGAGTGCTGGCGAGCGTTCAGAGAAGGCCAAAAACTGCCGGCGTAAACCAGATTGTCAAGCAGGTTTAAATGATAACCTAGGGCGCGAGTTACTAGAGCTACACACAGTTTCTGTTTCGGCGGGGTATTCTGAAGACGATATTCGCGCAGCTGCTCAAGTATTAGCTGGTTGGGGTATCGACTTTGGGGAAGAGTTGTCCACTATGCGTAAAAGAACGGGCAGCAATAATCATTGGAATGCTTACAAAAAACAGTGGGCAGAACCTGGTCCCAAAAAAGTGATGGGCCAAACCATTTATGCTGGCCGCAGTGGGCTGCGCCAGCTAACAGATTTCCTTGCTAGCCATGACCATACCATTAACCATATTTCTATTAAACTGTGTCAGCACTTTGTTAGCGACAGCCCCACTAAAGCTCAAATAGAGTCTATTAAATCAGTGTGGCACCAGAGTAATGGTGATCTGCACGCCATTCACACTCAAGTGCTTAAACTTGCCATTAACGCACCTGACGCAAAATTTCTGTGGCCCATGACCTGGCTGTTCCAGGTTGTTCGTTTGTCTGGAGCGACTTACTTTAAAGGGTGGGAAAATACGCATAATTACAATAACAAACTGATGCATACTAAAAAGGTGTTTGAAGAATTAGGCCAATCTTTTTGGAGCCTGCGACAGCCTGACGGCTACTCTAATGATAAGGCAGAATGGCTGTCTGCAGAAATGTTTGAGCGCAGGGTTCGTTTTGCTGAAGCGATCTATGTTAATGGCGGAACACGTCGCTCGGCCAATAAAATTATGGATCGTATTGGCGCTGCAGAGCAAACGAGAGCTTTAGTTGCCAGTGTGGGTCCTTCGCCTAAGGATCAATTTATTACCCTTATGTGCAGTCCAGAGTTAATGGGGTTGGAATATGTCTAAATTAATACCCGGCCGTCGTAACCTACTCAAGGCTGGTGCGGCATCACTCTTTTTAGCTGGCGTACCTATTGCAGGGCTCGCAAAAGGAAAGCCACCTGGCAGTATTTCGGTGATTATTTTAGAAGGTGGCATGGATGGCCTAGCCACTATCCCGCCGGTTGGCGACCCAGACCTAATGCGCATGCGTAAGGCTATTTCACCAGAAGGTTACTTGCCATTAAACGACTTTTTTGGCCTACACCCATCACTTAAATTTTACGCCCAGCTAATGGCCAGAGGCCATGCATCGGCCGTGCATGCTACGGCATTTCCGTATACCAAGCGGTCTCATTTTGAAGGCCAAAATATGATTGAAGGTGGTGGCTTGTCACCATTTAGTGAAAAAACAGGTTGGTTAGGGCGGGCTTTAGATCTGGCGGATGTTGCGGGGCGCTCTTTGTCTTTAGATATGCCATTAATTTTGCGTGGGCATCATGAAAATGATAATTTTTATCCTGCCAGTATTCGAGGCTCAAGTCGGCCAAAAGCCGATTTGGTCAACATGATTGCAATGGGGCATAAAATGGAAGCAGCCCAAATATTTACTAAGGTAGCGCGCAAAAGTGAAGAGAATGTGCGAGTGCCAAGGGATCCAGCCAGCTTAGCCACTTATGCTGGCCGAGCTATGGCTCAAGCTGACGGTCCTGTAGCCTCAGTCATTCGTGTTAATAATTTTGATACTCATGCAAACCAAGTTGAAGAAGGTGACACCGACGCGGGGCGTCTGGCAAAGCAATTAAGTGTAGTTGATGATGTGATTGCTGGTTATCGTCGAGGGTTAGGCAAGGCCTGGGATGATGCAATTATTCTAACGCTAACCGAATTTGGCCGCACAGTAGCAGTTAATGGCACTTTGGGAACAGATCATGGTTACGCAAGTGTTGGTTTGCTAGCGGGGGGTGCATTATCTGGTAGTGGCATTATTGCCGACTGGCCGGGGTTAAGTAAAAAAGATCAATTTGAAAAAAGAGACCTCATGGCTACCATCGATTATCGGTCTGTTTGCGCCGCCTGTCTCGAAAAGTCTTTAGGCCTTGATCATGATCTTATTGCTAGCCAGGTATTCCACCAACCAGACTTGCCACGCGTTTTTGAACATTTGTTTGCATAGATTGTTTGTTTGAAAAGGAGTTAGCTGTGCCTCAACTATCCTTCATTTATTATTACTGCCGTGTGCCAGCCATGTTGTCAGTTAGTATTCTGGTTGCAAGCCTATTGGCTATGCCGGTGTTGGCGGCAGAAATGTCGGGTTGGAGTGATAAATCGGTGTGTCGTTTAGTTACGGCAACAGCTGATAATGCTGCGTATGTGGCAGAAGCCACGCGGAGAAAATTAGACTGTGGCACGGGTGCTAAAAGCAGCGGTGATGAACAGCAGTCTGAAAAAAAATTGTTGCCAAAAAACCAGGGTATAGTGTTCTATCCATTGAAGTTGGACCCTCAGATTAAGCAGCAACTATTGGCTAGCCCCATTAATAAAACTGAATTTGATTTTAGCCCATATCAACTAGCCACATTGGCCCAACCCATTCAATGCCAATTTAATCTGCGCAGGGTGAACTATGACAACCATGTTGATGGCAAGGTTGAAAACTGGAATATGGCTAAGGGCAGCATGTTTTTAACCAACGCTGGCGTAAAAATAGAAGGCCGCTGGCGTATGGGAGGCCTTTCTAAGGATTCTAGCTACCTAAAGCATGAAGTTAACCTTAAATTAACTAAGGCAGGCCACTTGATTGGAAAGATGGCTTACTTTCATTTGAATATATCCAACGGGGAGGCGCTTAAAAAACCCTTGTATATTGAACTAAAGCCTCACAAACGCAGTAAACCCCTCGATATCAACAACCCCCAAACAGCTGAATTATGGACCGATGTTGAAGACTGGGCAGGGGGTGTTTGGAAATTTACTAGGTGTAAAGAATACACCCCTTAGCTAACAAATATTGAAAGCGTAGGGGCTTAGGGGCGTTGTATTGGAATATTATGCACACCATTACTCATTTTCTGACATCTCAAGGCGGCAGCATGAACAAAGAGCGCACAGATATCATTATCCGCAACGCGCGTGATGACGACATGGCAACTATTCAACAGATCTATGCACTGCAGGTTCTTCATGGTGTCTCAAGTTGGGAAGAAGAGCCACCCTCTCTTGAGGAAATGATCCTTCGACGCGATGCAGTTACCCAAGCCGGTTATCCATATCGAGTTGCCGTGCGTGGTGATGACGTTCTGGGTTACTCCTACGCATCCGCCTATCGCTCTCGTCCTTCATACCGTTACACGGTTGAAAACTCAATATACGTTGCTGATACAGCTCAACGAATGGGACTTGGGAAGCGCCTTCTTGAAGACCTGATTGTGTTGTGTACGGCGTTGGATTTCCGCCAAATGATTGCAGTGATAGGAGACTCAGAAAATTTTATGTCCATCGACTTCCACAAAAATATGGGATTTCAGCAGGTTGGCATCATTAAGTCTATCGGTTACAAATTCGGCCGTTGGATGGACTCTGTGGTTCTGCAATTACAACTCGGCGATGGGGATATGACGCCGCCAGATCCTAAGCCGGAGGTTCTATTAGAATCATGACACAACCATCCAAAAATTTTGCCTTAGCCGATGAAATCATCGCTACTCGGGAGGTCTTCTGGGTTAACCCTATTTTGACCGTTGCAGCAGTTTCTAAGCAGAGCTAATGAACGAGCGCTGCTCATAGGTTGGTATAAGGTGTTTGATGGATGTTACAACAAGTGTAAGGTTCAGGTTGGGTGATGCATCGTTTTGATGCTTTCAAACGGCAGTGTGCAACTGCTCTTTGTTGGGTTGTTGGGGCGCTAGTACAATAATAACCCCAGCCAAAACAATGAGTAAAATTCCGATAGAACTCAATTGGTTTGGTGCAATCCCCCAGAATAGCCAGCTGAACAGTCCAACGGAAATTAGATAAGCATATTCGAAAACTGCGGCATAGCTCGTTTGAGTTAATTGGTATGCGCGGGTCATTAAAGATAAAGCGGATGTAGCTAATACAGCGATTATCAACATCCAAAGCCAAAACAAGCCGCCAACACTTTGCCAACCCTTAAAAAGGAACGGAGCCTGTTCGACTAAATCAGTTGCAACAGGGAAAAGGGTTAACAATGTGGTAATTAAGAATCCACATAACCCGATACTCACTATAAAGCTCATAAGAATGGCTAAAGGACTCTCCTCACGCAGATAACGGTAGGTGATTATTGAGCCTAGTGCATAGCATGCCCCCGCCATCACAGGGATAATCTGATATAAGGTGAAGCCATTAGCACCTGGCTGCAAAACCATTAAGACACCGCTGCTACCAATAATCACCGCAACGATCCTTCGCCAGCCAATGCGCTCTTTGAAAAAAATTGCTGAAAAAATTAAAACGAAAATTGGTGAAGTGAAAAGGCCAGCACCTGCTTCTGCGATTGGCATCATGGGCATGACGCCAAAATAAAGAAGCATTGATGTAACCATAAAAAATGTTCTTATAAGTATTGGTTTCCAGTATGTAGGTATGACGGAAAGTCCAAATGCTCTCCCAAGTCCGAAGATCATAAACATTGCAATTAGCGAGCGACTAAAGTGGAACTGTCCCACGCCCACCTGATCAGAAACAAGCATAGTAAGATTGTCGGAAAAACCAAAAATAGAGATTCCAGATACAAGCAGTATTGCTCCGCGGGTCGCGGGCGTAAATTTTTCTAACAACACGTTAGAATTCATATGGAAATTCTGCTTGCTGTTCAACAGCTTGTAACAATTCAGTTTCTATCGTTTGGCCCCACTGATTAGTATAGACCAAATCAGCCAGAGGTAAGCGTTGACGCCAACCTTTATTAGCTAGTTCTGGCGTCGCCAAGAAGTGATCTACATAACCCACACAAAGATAAGCAATAGGTACAATGGCCTCAGGAATACCCAATACTTGTTTCAGTTCTTCGGGGTCCATAATGCTCACCCAGCCAACGCCTAAGCCTTCCGCACGAGCTGCCAGCCACAAGTTTTGCACTGCACATACGCTGCTAAACAAATCCATTTCAGGCATTTGTTGACGCCCTAACACTACCGGGCCAGCTCGATTCCTATCGCAAGTGACACATATATTTAGGGGCGCATCTAAAATACCGGCTAACTTGAGTTGGCGATACTGCATTTGACGCTCATCTTCAAATTCTGATGCGGCAGCTTCATTGGCTTGTTCATACAAACAGTGAACTTTTTGTTTCACTGCAGCGTCTGTCACTAAGGTGAAGTTCCACGGCTGCATAAAACCAACAGATGGCGCATGATGAGCAGCATAGAGTACCCGTGCCAACACATCTTCTGGTACAGGATCAGGGAGAAACTGGCTACGCACATCACGACGATTAAAGAGGGTTTTATACAAACCATGTCGATCTTCCTCAAGAAATATGATCTCTTGTTGGTGGGCTGGATCTACAGGCTTATCCATAATCGACTTCTTACGTGAGTGGTTAATTTATAGCTGCCTTTATAAAGTGCTAGGCCAACAGGGTCAAGGCTTGGGTCGGATTTATGATGCTCTAGGGCGCTATTGGATCTAGAATGATACGAGAGTAACTTCACAGACCGAGTGACAACTCACCGAGCTAACCATTTTGAAAAATTCGGCCATTAACCCTTATCAAGGTGGTGCGTTCAAACTCATGTAGGGCGTGAAGGAGCAGGGATTTATAATGGGCTTAACTTGAGGTGTAAGTTGAATATGACCCAAATTGACTCTGGGGTAGCCCTATGGTGGCCCCATAAATAAGGGTTAGCAGATACTAACCTGCTAACCCTTCGCATATGGTGGGCCTGGTCAGATTTGAACTGACGACCAAAGGATTATGAGTCCTCTGCGCTAACCGCTGCGCCACAGGCCCATATGAGAGCACGCATGATACCCGTGCTGGTGGTTGAGGGCAAGATTCAACACGTCTAAATCACTGTTTTAATAGTCTCTTTTTGTTTTTGCACTAGGATAGAGGATGTCTGAAAAGTTTTGGTGGGATTTGTCT
>Ga0308019_10000887_pt1 | contig 18551 bp, 17 predicted proteins | sample Neamet284_FD_203135 | JGI IMG/M metagenome (GOLD analysis project Ga0308019, IMG submission 203135) | Marine microbial communities from water near the shore, Antarctic Ocean - #284 | ecosystem: Environmental > Aquatic > Marine > Unclassified | place: Southern Ocean | collected 2014-10-01 | reverse complement strand
TTTACTTGATTTAAATATACTTCTGTTGTAGTATCAATAGTAAGTGAAGGAGATAATTCTATTTTAAAATCTTTATATGAATATTGGATATTACTATTATCTGTAACACTAAATTTATCTAATGAATTCTGCTGGGAAGATTGTTTACTTGGTAAATAAACTAATAATGATTTAACAGGGACTTTTTCTATAAATCCTTGTGGTCTTGTTACTTCTAATAATTTAGTTTTTATCATATTTTATATAGTATAATAAATTAAAATATTTATATAGGTTCAAACATAAACTCAAATATTAATCTATTTTGATCGGCGTGATCTCCCTCAAATATATTATACATAGTTATACCATGAGCAGCCCAATACATATTAAATGTCATTGTTTTTATTACAGTTGGATTAATAATTCCTAAAATATCATACTTATTACTATTTAATACTTCTATACTATCTTGTGGAGCCGCTTTTTGTGATGATCTTAATGATAATAAAGTAGATTTATTAATTGAGAATGCAGATGGTGTAATATTAGATGTATTTTTAAGTTCATTACTTACATTATTAATATTAAAATTACTTACATTAAAATGTAATAATGATGATGATGCTCTTACACCCGGAAACATAGCTATATAACTATGGGAATTTAATGTATGTGTTTGAACAGATGGTGTTATTTCTAATAGAGGACTCAAATTAGCGATAGTAACATTATCTAATTTTATATAACTTCTGGTACTAATTAATAACGGTTCTTTTAGTGTAACATTAAATTTAAACAGTTGATTAGCTCCTAAACTAAATGGATCCTCTTCAACTACATTATAAGATTCTCTTCCATTTAAGGATGAAGAGTCAATTGTTTCTCCCGTATCTATTATTAATGTTTGTTTTTCTTTTTTCATAGCAATCCTGGGGCGTGTGCTTTGATACAGATTTTTATAAAATTCTTGATTCATTTATTAATACTGTGATATTTATTTATACAGGTATAAACAAGAACTCCATTATTAATCTATTTGTATTATTTGTAGTTGTAAATATAGTAGTTGATCCATCTGCTAATGTACAAGTAATATTAAGAGTATCAAATGTTTCACCTACATTCATTTGTCCTAAATAGTTAAACTTTTTTGATTTTAATACATTTACATTTTGTCTACCTGCAGCAGTTGTACCTTTACTGTTGTCATTTGGAATTATAAACTTCCCATTTAATTGTGTATAATTTGATTTACTTTGTAATGGAAATTCATCAATACTTATCATAAAATATTGTTCATTTGTTTGAACTGCCTGTGCTGAACCACTATGGGAACCTCCTTTTGCCCCGCTTACTGTAAAACTATCTAAATATATTTCACATTGTCCATTTTCTCTACCTGGAACTTGAAAAGTGTCTGATAAAGTTGCAGTAAATGAAGTTAATTCATTAGAATTAGGCGTGATATTGTACACCGACCTATCAGCACCTTCACCCGTATCTATAATTATTACTTTTTTCTCTCTAACATTAATCTGTGACTTTGGTTGCGTTGCTTGATACAACTTCATTGATTTTTCTATTTCTTCTTGTGGTATATCTTTTATTTCTGTTCTAAATGACGCCTGTATTGGCGTTGGTTCTTTAAATGGTGGTTCTTTCTGCAGAAAAGATGCTCCTTGAATGTCTTCTATAAACTCTGTGTATGCTGCTTCTTTCACCTTTCTTTTGTATTCGTCTATTGTAGGTTGAGGTTGCTGAATCATACATAAATCTGCAACTTCTTTAGTTATTTTTACAAATCTATCTTTTTTAGTTTCATCATTATTAATATCAATTGTAGTTGATTCATATACTCTTTGTTTTACTTCATTAAAAAGGGAATCTATATTTTCCATATTTATATATAGACATACTAAAATAATTTTAAATATATTTATTTATTTGTTACACTTGTTGTTACACTTGTTGTTATAAATTTATTTATTACACTCACTTTGAATATTTTCACCAGTCGCTAAATAAGGTGGTACATCAAATCCAACAGAACATCCATCTGTTGCTGGTCCATCTTGGAACAAGTTTCTAATTTCAGAACCGTCAACAGCATAATTAAAATAGTTTGCATTCGCTATGTATCCTTTAAATCCACCCCAATGAGTAAAATAAACCGATTCATCATTTAGTCTTGGTATTTTAGTTCCAAAATCTATAGTTTCCTTAAGATATCCATTTAGGAATATTTCAAGAATATGACCTCTTAGAGTAATTGTTAGCATACACCATTTCTTAACAGGTATATTTTTTATATCTACACTATTATCTATTTGTTCTACTGTGTTCATTGATATTTTTAATGTATTTCCTTTAATCCATGCTCCAGGTGCTCTTAATGGATAACCGTTTGGACTACCTTTATGGAATAAATGGGACCATTCACCTCCTGTATTTGCTTTATTTATAACAAACCAAATATTATATGTAAATTCAGTACCATCTTTTTCGTTATAAGATCTTGGCATTTCTATATAATTTATATCATTTGGATTACTTGCTATTCTTAATGGTCTTGTAGCATCTCTTACACCATCTACCAGTGTTATGCCTTTAGTGTTTAATCTTGTTATCTTAAAGAACTGCTCTTGAACAAAATAAAAAATAGATAACGATAACATTGCAAGTACTAAACCTATAGCAATAGATAGTAATACTGGTGTGTCTTCCAATAATCCATCAAATAACATTAGAATATTACTAACCATACCGCTTATTTTATCAAATAATATTTGAAGCATTTATATATTTATAGATTTTATTTATTAATAGCAGAACACTTTTGTTTTGCTATTTCTTCTAAATCTTTACGGTCGTCTTCTTCTACTAATAGTCCCTTAAGCATTTCTGTTAGTCCGTCCGATACTCCTGTTGCTGGACCTGCTTCTTTAATGTCATTCACTTCAGAACTACTTAACGCTCTTGAAAAATACTTAAGTTTTGCTAATTTAACAAGTTGATCTGGATTAATAACTATTTGTTCTGATACATTTATATCTCTTGCTTTTTGTGCGAAGTAGCAATGTCTTTTTAATTTAGAATCAATGTAGATATCTACTGATTGATCTCTTAAAACTGTTGCGAAATGAAACCAACGTCCAATAGGTATCATTTCTACACTACAGTCTTGTCCGTTATATGATACTATAAATTTATTAATTTTCTTATCCAGTTTGACAATCAAATGTTCGGATCCTTTTTCACCCTTATAGAATATTACTGGTTCAGTTGAACCATTGTATGTATCATTATCTATATAGATAAATGTTGAGAATGTGTATTCATTGGCATATATCGAAGGTTGTGCGTTTTTTCCTGAAACTGTTTTCTTTTGATTACCTGGTCCTAAATATAATATATTTGATTTTTCTACACCAACATAAAATTGATATGCCATAAATAAAAATGCACCTAATAAAACAAGTGTAACAAGTGTGTATAAAGTTCCGTCCATTATTATTTACTTTAGAAATAAATATACTACATCCACCAAAAAGCATTATCACTTGGTTGTCCATTATTTTCAGGTTTACTTGCTTCATATATTTCTTTAACTCTTTCTGGTTCTAAATATCTATTAAAATATCTAAAAATATCTATATCCCCATACACACCGCTGTTACTATTTGATTTATCTACTTTTTGAGTACATTTTTTACATACAATAGTTATTTGACCATTTGGTATATCGGGCACTATATCTAATCTTATTGTTTTCTTTAATTCGCCGTCAATGTATATATCCATTAATGTTCCTTCAAATCCTATATTTATGTTAAACCATTTTTGTTGTGGAACCTGTATTTCACAATTTTTATATTTTTGTTTACGTTTACCTATCAAAAAATTTAATTTGCTTTGTTTTGCATTATAAACTACTCTAAAGTTATTATTATGATTAAAAATTATTTTGTCTGTTGTATCTCCTCTACTATTTCCTATATTATCTAATTGTAACCATAAATTATATGTTACCTTTCTGGATTTTTTAGGATTATCTAGAATATTAGCAGATATTACAAGATCTGAACTTGTTCCTCTTAGTGATCTTGAACCAAATAAAAGAGGTTCATTAGATACGTGCGTGTCTATAAATCTACTGATAATTTTACGGAAAAATACAACAAGTAATATTAAAATTGTTATATTAACGAAAAGACTAACTGATATCATATTGATATATTATTAGAAAAAAGTATTACACACACGACCCATTATCATAATTATAGAAATACTTTCCAGGTAATTCTATAATTTTATTAAGTGCTTTATTTACAGTATTATACATAGAACCAGCACCAGAATCACTCTGTCCCATTAAGTTTCTTACTTCTCTTGTTGATAATACATCCGGTATATATTGGATATTTCTTATGTATCCTTCAAAACCACCCATTTGTGTAGCGTACATATGCACTTTTTCACTTGATGGATGTTCCCGTTTACCTGTTACTGTTTTATAAAGTAAAGTTTTTTCTAATTTTCCATTTACAAATACTTCTAATCTGTCATTGTCCATAACAATACTTATATTTACCCATATTTGAAGTGGTATATTTTTAACTATATATGTTTGTGTCGAATCTAAATATTTTGATGTAACAATTAATTCATTTATTTTATCTCCAAGTTCTAAAGTTAATCTATTTTTTTTCGAATCTAATGTATACTTTAATTTATCAAAAGAAACACAATTTCCTAAAAGTGGGGTTACATGTGGTGTAGTTAATTTGTCACCCGATAAAGCACTAAATATATGTTTTTTTTTAGTAGTATCAAATTCATTTATTTGTATATCCATTGAATAAGTAGCGATACATTCATGTGTTCTTGATGAACCATCGTTAGGAATACATTGTGGTGAACTGGCACTAACAGATTTGGTATTAACCGATCTTATATTTCTGTGTGTTTTTTTAAAGTAGAATTTATAAACTATCATAAAAATAATTAACGCTACAATAGTTAATGCTAAAAAGTCAACAATTTCCATTTATATTAATAGACATTAATTTATTTTACTTTTTTCATATTATCTATCATTTTTTGTAGTAGATCTTTATTGTTTTCTGCAAGGTAGAAAATAGTAAAGTAAACTATTACTCCCAGAATAAAAATTGCGTGTGTAGAAATAGAAAGGTCAATATAAACATTTAATGTTATATAAACTATAAGTGCTAAAAAAGTGTTCAATTTATATCTCATTTATTATTATTTATTTTTTATTTATTTTTTATTTATTTTTTTTTGGGTCTTTCTCCTTGAAGAAACAGATTCTTTCATAGGTTTAACATTGGAATATTTTTTTTTTGGTATAATTTTTGTTCCATCTCCACCAGTCAAATACTGCGGATCTATTTTATCGGCACAATAAAGTAAATTTTCTCTTAAATAACAAACAAAAGTTAACCGAGTAAATTTAAATTCAGTTCCTGCAGTCCCTACTTCAGGATTGTCTTTGAATATATCTTCTAATTTTGCATTATGTTTTTTCTGTTGTGCTGTTTGATATATAGGAGTATTAGCATGCCATTCTTGGACGTCCATTGCTAAAAAATCGCCATTTCTAACATCAAATCCAACAGCATATTGTGGGAAAATGGTATATCCACCACTATATTGCCCCCGTTCTATAACACTTAAGTTTCCAAATCCTTGTTTAAAATCACCACTGTCTTTGTGCATGGCAGTTCTAAAGTTTCTATTAACAGTAATAGTAGAAAAAGAAGTGTTTTCTATCTTAAGATCTTTTCTTTTATTCGCACGACATTTTTGTTTTCTGTGGCAATCTGGTATTAAGGTTTTATAACAAGTATCTATTTCTTTTATAAAAGGTATTCCTGATTTATATGTATCATAGTTTGCCCTTGTAAAATGGGTTAAACGACAAGGTAAATTTGCTAATCCATTACTTTCTGTAAATCCTATTGCAGTAGAAATAACAGGATTAGATACCTGCATTTTACTTTTAGAACCATCATCTTTTATTTGATAGGTCATCCATTTAGATTTACATTTAGATACCTTTCTCTTACCCCAGTATTTAGATTTAGGGTCAATGGGACCGGCACTCGGTCCTCTACCTCTTGCTGGTTTTGCTAATTTAGAAAAACCTTTAAATCCGCACGCTATTTTATCATCGGGAAAAACATTTTTCCGAAACTTAGCAAGGAGTATTTTATTACCTTTTTCGTCTAATCTATATATGTCACAATCTTCTTTCATAATTTGTTTTGCAGATCGTTCATCAAAAAATTCTCCTTCCATTTTTTCTATTTCCAAGTCAGGTATAACTTTTTTTACAGTTATCTGTTTTGCTCTTATTTTTATTTTAGGCATGCTTATTAATAAATAATAAGAAATATAAAAAAAATAAACTACATAGAAGATATTAAAGATTTTAACTTTTTGGTTTTGTATAAGTATATAATAACACCAATAATAATTAGAATTAATAAAACTGCTATATTGACAGGATTGCTCCAATTATTATTTAAACTAAATAAACTGAGTATACTAGGACTATACATATTTTTGTATAAGTTAATAACGTATTCTTTACTCCTTACTTTCTTATTTAATCGTTTATTAATATCATTATGTAAATCTATCATCCAATCCACAAATACATCTCTACTATGTAATGCTGGTGGATTTCTTGCTATCCATTTATTATATTCTATTCGACAACCAGGACAAGGTAGAACTTTACCTACAGAATGTAAAAAATTTCTGTGTTCTTGAATATCTTTATGGGTTGGTGCTTCAGGATAAGTTAAAGTGATAGAATGAAGAGTGGTCCATATACCTGGTCCCCAAATGTCTGGATTCATTTATAACTATATTTAGATATTAGTTTATATTTTATTTGTAATTTAGATAAACACTCTTATCAATCCAATACGTAATAGCAATAATAAATGATATTATAAATAAATTTTTTGCTATATCATTATAATTTTTTTTATTATAAATACCCCATCCAATAATAGTTATAAAACCAATTATTACAGAAGTATAAATTGCTGTTATAGTATCTGGTGATATGATAACTATTAATAGAATAATTAATTGCATAAATACTTGTGAACTAAATGATGATATAAATGATTTGTATGCATTTTGAGGAGAGCGTTCATGTTCTGCATCATAAATAGCATATGCGTCTGCTAATGGATCGCTAATAAGCATTGCTATTATTGCTCCTATAATACCAATCTTATTTACATTTGTCGAATATAATCCTACAATTAATGATATCATAGTAACAATACCATTTGTTATACCAAATGTATACCCTTTAAACATTTGATAAATATATAATATAATAAAAGATATTAAAAGAAAGCAAACACATATATAAAATGTATCAACGTAATAGTAATAATTATTGTACAAATTGTGGAAGACAGGGGCATTCAATAAAAAGATGTCAGGACCCAGTATTAAGTTTAGGAATTGTAGCGTTTAAGTTTGTTAATAATGAACCACATTTAATAATGATACAACGTAGAAATTCTCTATGTTATGTTGAATTTTTAAGAGGCAAATACAATACAAATAATAAAGATTATATTTTAAATCTGTTTGATAATATGGCAAATAAAGAAATACAAGATTTAAAAACTAAAAATTTTGAAACTCTTTGGAATGAACTTTGGATAAATAATGAAAAAAAACAGTATAAAAATGACTACTATACTGCAGAACAAAAGTTTAATGAATTAGATATAGAAGATATAGTTAGTAAAAAAACCCAGTTTAATGAAACACCTGAATGGGGGTTTCCTAAAGGTAGAAGAAACTATAAAGAACATGACGTTGACTGCGCGGAAAGGGAATTTACGGAAGAAACAGGATTATCTGAAGAAAATATAAGTATATTGAAAAATGTTATACCTATAAGAGAGGATTTTACCGGAAACAATGGTGTCAGATATAGACATATCTATTATCTAGCGAAAATAAAAAATGACCACACCGAATTAAAATTAGATCCAACTAATTTAGAACAAATAGTTGAAATAGGAGATATAAAATGTTTAAATAAAGTAGAATGTCTAAATAGAATTAGAGACGACGACTTACTTAAAAAAAAAATTGTAAATAATATTTGTAACTTTCTGGTAAAAATGAATAATAATTTCTATTTGAATAGATTAAATTAAAAATATAACCATTTATTAAATGAGAAGAATAACTCTTCGTAGATATAAGAAAAGAAGAACATTAAAAAAACAACGGGGTGGTAGTGATTTTATTGACGAATTAAATAAAATAGTTGATACAGGAATAGAAAATCGCAAAAACAATAAAGAAATAAGGGATAATTTATATGCTTTCTTTGAAGAAAATAAAGACCCCTTATTAATACAAAAAAAGAATGGTCAGGATTTAAATAGAGTTCTAAACCGATTAAATAAAGATAAGTTTACACCGGACGCGCCAGCGTATAAAACAAGAAAATCAAAAAAAGGAAAATATGAATCTTATGAGTCCTATCCTAAAGTTTATGAGAAAAGATTTAATAAGAGAATAACAAAAAAAAAGGAATTTTATGATAATAGAAATGATGAAGTAAAAGATAGATGTAATAATACTCAATTTAAATTAACACCACACCAACAAATGTTAAGCAATTTTATTAACCCACACACACCATATAATAGTATACTTTTATTCCACGGAACAGGTACAGGAAAAACTTGTACTGCAATATCTATCGCAGAAAACTTTAAAGAACAAGTAAAAGATTATGGTCCTATTATTATTATATGTGGACGGAGTATTATAGATAACTTTAGATCAAATTTATTTGATAAGAATAAATTAACAGAGGGAAATATAGACTATCAATGTACTGGTAGTACATATTACGATGAAACAGATTTATCTAAAGCGAAATCGGTAGATAGTAAATATCGTGCTATCCAAAAAAAAGTGGAAGAATACTATGATTTTAATACCTATAGACAATTTGCAAAACCAATACACAATAAAAGAGATCAAATAACTAAAAAGCAATATGAAAAATATATTAGAGATAATTTTTCAAATAAACTAATTATTATTGATGAAGTTCAGGCATTGAGATCCAGTAGTAAAGGAGATAAAGAAACACAAGAAGACAAAGAAAAAAAATTAATAACGATAGTCTTACCAGATATTGCTAAATTTTCGGTTAATACTAAAATGGTTTTATTAAGTGCGACTCCTATGTTTGATGACGCTACTGAGTATTTATGGTTACTTAATTTAATGAGACAGAACGATAATAAACCACTACTTAAAAAGAGTGATATTTTTAATAAAGACAAATCCATAAAAAACCCCGATTTACTAAGAGAAGCATCTGTTGGATATGTATCTTATGTTCGCGGCGAAGATCCATATAATTATCCTACAAGAGTATACCCTAAAAAGTATAAGTATAAAGGAGCAGATTTTGACTTTTTAGGACATGAAATTGGTGAAAAAAATAATTTTGATAAATTAGGAGTATATTGTTTAGATAGTCAAACACCACAACGGGATGTATTATTAGATTACCAAAAAAAGGAATTTGTAGATAAAGAAAGAAAAGGTGTTAAGATACAAGAGGAGGAAACTTTAAAACAAATGTCCTTAATTGTTTATCCTGATAATAGATATGGTAGTGCAGGACTGAACTCTAACTTTCATTTAGAAAAAAAACAAATTAAGAAATTTGAAGGGAAAGACAAATCTGTCACCCAATATAGATATAGAGATCCTAAAAATGCATTCTTGAAAATAGGAGAATTACATAAATATTCTATAAAATTTGCGGATGTGATAGATAGTATACTACGCTTTATAGAAAATGAAAATGGTATTATATTTGTATTTTGTTCCGAAGTTATTGCTGGTATTCTACCTCTATGTCTGGCGTTGGAACAGAATGGTATAGAACGATTTGATGGCACACAATTATTAAATAAATCTGGATTGGATAAAATAGAAAAGGTTCCCTGGAAAAAAGGAGGTAAAACATCAGCAAAATATATAACTATATATGGTTCAGAATCACAATCTAAAAGAGATAGAGAAATAAGGGAAATAAAAAAACAAGATAACATACATGGAGAAAAAATTAGAGTTATTATTGGTTCTGTTACTATGAGTGAAGGCATTAGTTTGAAATGGGTTAGACAAATACATGTTTTAGATCCTTGGTATAACTTGAATAGAATAGAACAAATTATAGGACGAGGTATAAGATTTTGTTCTCACAAGGAATATCCTAAAAAAGACCGCAATGTAGAAATATTTTTACACGCTATAGCACCAATAAAAGATGGGAAAATAACAAGGGATACTTCTGATATTTATTTGTATAAGGACGCGTGGAGAAAAGCGATAGATATAGGAAAAATAGAAAAAATAATGAAAGAAAGTGCTATAGATTGTAAAATACATAAGAAATCAAATGTTTTAGAAAAAGATAGAGAATATAGCAAAATATGTTCTTATAGTAAAAATTGTAATTATAAATGCTACTCTGATGTTTTATCTAAATCCAAATCTAAATCTAAATCTAAATCTAAATCTAGAGGAAATAAATTAGATAAAGACACATATAAAATACTTCATTCAAAAAATAGAATAAACCAATGTATAAATATAATTAAAGAGTTCTATAGAACTCATACAGTTGCAGATTTTGATGATCTTTTAGAGAGTTGTAAGGAAGAATTAGATATTAGTAAAAAAGAACTAAACGAGATAGTGGCATATTCTCTCAATCAAATAGTTGAGGGTGAAATACAAGTTAGGAATGAAATAGGATTTTCTGGTAAAATAGTTCATAAAGATAATTACTATATATTTGAAGAAATGGAATGTGGGGACGATCCATTATTGTACCGAAAATCTAAAATACTTGTTAGAGAGGATAAAAATACATTGGATATTTCAGATATTAAATAAAATTGAAAATATTTAAGTATATAAAAAATAAAATCATATAAACTTATAAATGGAATCAGTCAGTCCACTTTTCACTAAACAAAAACTATCGAAGTCGATTTCTATTAAACCTAATTACATTAATTCTAAAATAGATGATAGTATTATAAATATTCTTAATAGGACCGTAGGTGGAAGATGTAGTAGTGAAGGTTATATTAAAGATGGGAGTATTGCTATTACAAAAAAATCACTGGGACAAATTAATCTCGGAGATCCAAACTCTAGTATTATTTATAATGTTTCTTTTGTTTGTGAAGTGTGCCATCCTATCGAAGGAAATATATATTCCTGTAAGGTCGAAAATAAAAATAAAATGGGTATTGTGGCATATGCAGGATACAAAAATATTAAACCCATATTTGCTATTATCCCAAGAGATTATATAGGTCAAGATTTTAACTATGATTCTATAGATGTAGACGATGAAATCCAAGTGAAAGTAATTGGAAAAAGATTTAAACATAATGATACTACTATTCAAATTGTGGGCGAAATTGTCAGTAAAGAATAGATAAAGTGTCGTTAAGTATATTATTTTTTTTATATTTTTATTTAGTAATGAATAAAAAACAATTTATTTTAGATAACATCAGAAATATAAACAGTAATCAGTTGGACGAAATAATAGATATTGTAAATAAAAATAATATCAAATATATGAAAAATAACTATGGTATTTTTTTATCATTAAATGATGTAGAAGATAATGTTATAGATACTATAAATGAACATATTAGATATTGTTTAGATCATAAACAACAGTCTAATATTGTAAATGATTTTGAAAAAGATAATTTACAATACATTAATGACTTTTTAGATAAACAATCATTTGAACCTATAATTGAAAAAAAAATAAAGAAAAATATATTACAAAATACATATAATTTAGATATAACTATAAATCTATCAAATGTTCAAAAAGATATAGTATCTTTATCTAAAATACTTAAAATTGAATAGACATAGTTTTAGAAATAGTAGAATGGAAGCATTATATAAAATAGATCACAAACTTGATTTAGATAATAAGATTAAGAAACATGATAAATACTTTCAGTTTTCTAAAGAAAATACTGAGAGAACAAAAGAAGTAGAAAAAAAATGGTTTGATTGTTTAGAAACAATATTGTTTCAACTTGATTCAACATATAATCTTATGTGTCTTTCACCTAATAGTAAAAGTGAGTGTATAAAATACTTACTTTCTGCCAGATCTGAATTAATGGATAATTTGGTTTCTAAAGAATTAGTTAAAAAATACAAATATAATACCCGCACCGGTATGAGTAAAGTAAATATAACAAAAAGTTTTGAAGTAAATATAAATACTCATGTTGGACTGATATTTTATAGTGACTATTTTGAAATTAATATAGTTTTAGTTGATCGAGAAAATAAGAAATATTTTGATATTAAGGAACCTATTCCCGAACAACATTATTTAATGATTAATTTAGATGAAAAAGAATTTATTCCTCCATTATCTATTGGTAGTTATCTGCTTAAAAAAGACGAATTAATTAGTCATTTAAATAATTATACTATAGTAAATAAACTTGTAGAAATAACTGATACTATAGATAGTAATATTAAGAATATAAATAATATCTATAAGAGAGACAATTGTGAAAACGTGAAAAAAATAACAGACTTTAAGATTGTAGATTTACAAAATATTGCAAAAGTAAATAATATTTCTATAGTAAATACTTCTGGTAAAAAGAAAACAAAAGCACAATTATTTGAAGAACTTAAAGAAAAATTGTAAATAAAACTTTAATGAATACTCAATAAAAACATAATTTTTTTTTTTATACTTAAAATTGAAAATACTTTAAGAATATAAAATTATATAATATATAAATGAGTGAAAATATTTTACCTTTCAATGACGCTATAGCAAAAAGAATAGATAGTGCCATAGAGAATAAAACGGTAGAATTAGAATGTATAATTGACCAACGGGTTGTAGACAGAAATACATTCATCCGTATAAGAAAATATTTAGAAAATGATCCTTTTTATAGACAATTAAACAATGGTAATCCAGAAATGTCCTTAGATATACATACAAAATACATTAACAGGATACCAGGTGGTAAGGAATATATTTCTAATAGTTTTGAACGCGCGACCATAAAAGGTCAATTGAATGTTCAAAAATATTGTAAAACAAATAAGATAAATAGAATAGATGAAGAAAGTCTGGAGTTTATTAAGAAAAATAGCGTGGTAGATGTAGGTGCTGAAGGACCCAGAAAAACATATTTTAAAAATCCATGGCCAACAAGAGAACAAAAGAAATCGGGGGAAGCACCTTACTTCCAATACAGACTGAATATTAAGAATGAAAAAGAATTGTCTGATAAAAAAGGGTTGGACGGAAACTCTCAAACAGGTAAATTTATTAGAAGAATCTATAATTTTGATAAGTCTTTCAGATACAAATGTCGGTGGAGTTTTGTTACAGGTGGAGACAGACCCTTATTTAGAGTAGATTGTACTGCAGTTAAATCTTCAAGATTTAATGAATATTATCCTACATTTAAGGAATCGGATACGCTTGGACAACCAGAAAATTATGAAATAGAAATAGAGTATATTGGAAATAAAGAAATAGATTTTGATCTGCCCCCAGTGACCGTATATCCAGATCTATGGAGCAAAGGAGAGTCACCCACGTTAACACCTCCACCTTTAAAAGAAGATGAAGATGAAGATGAAAAACTTAAAGAAGTTGATTTGCAAGAAGATATAAAAATTAATGCTGATAATATTGAGGATTATCTTGACGAAGATGATATTTACAAATATAATAGAAATGACGCTGTACAAGTTAGAATGGCAAATAGAATTAAAAAACTGGGTTACGAAGTTAAAGTAGTTGGTCCGTCCTCTCCAGAGGAAGACCCCCCTCCTAAACCCATTTATAGATATATTCCAAATACTATTGACTATCTAAGAGCAATAGAATTACAGGGTAAGGGATATGAAATAGAACCCAGAGAAGCAGGAACATACGAAACTATTAATGAAATTAATGAAATTAATGAAATTAATGAAGAAATGCCGAAATCTATTAGACCTATCATTAAAAGAAAACAAGTAACTATTCCAAGAATAAGAGGTAAATGGACGGGTGAACGACCAATAAAATATGTAGTTGTTCCATCAGAAGATTCACAATATAAAATGAGAACCATTAAAGAATGGGACCCTAAAAAAGGTATTGTATCTTATGAAGAAGAAGATAAATATGAATATGAAGAAGTTAAAGAAACCGAACCAGAACCGGAACAAGTCGGTGATAATGAATTGGTATCAGTTGTTTACAATTTATTAAACAGAATATTAGAGAATATATTAAAAATGGTTTATAATACGGACTATTTGATTTCTGATAGTGAAAGAAAAGATATTCACGATGGGTATAGAACAGTTACAGGTCAGTCCACTAATAAATATACTAATTTTATAGGTCCTCAACCGGTATCTATATCTATTGAGAATATTATATCGGGTGAGCAACCTAATATTAAGGATAATGAATATTTAGTAACTGAAAAAGCAGACGGAGAAAGATATTTACTATATATTCATACAAATGGATATGCTTATCTATACAACAATAGACATAACACAAATGAAATTATTAATTCAGGTATTAAATTTCCGGACGAATATCAGGGGTATATATTTGATGGTGAATACATAACAAAATTAGCGAATGATTCACAAACAAAACGATTCTATATATTTGACGTATATTATCACAAAGAAGGAACTAGACTCATTCCAACTTATAATAGATTATGGTTAGATTCAAGAACTAAAGACAATGACATCAATAAAGGAAGAGTAAAATATATTGACGAGTTTATGGAGCATTATGAATCGAGACAAGACATCCCAGAATATTCTATAAAAATATACAAAAAAAACTATCAATATATTGCTGGAAATGCTTTTGAAGCAGCGAGAATTAAACTTAATCAAATAGATTCATTATTGAATGTAGGAATATCTCTTGTTCCTTACAAAACAGATGGTTTAGTATTCTTACCGTTAAAATTTCCAGTAAATGGGATGAGTACAACCGAAATAGTTAATCAACATATTAAACAACCAGAAGATATTGATAATCTTGCTCAAATTGATGAATATTATGAAAGAGAAGAAACCTTAACAAAATATCATCAAAGCAATAGAATTGGTGGAACTTGGTTTGCTAATTTTAAATGGAAACCACCAGAACTAAATACTATTGATTTTGGAATTAAAATTGATCCAAAAGTCCATCAAATGATAGATCCGGAGGATAATACAAAAATATTATATTATAAAAGCGTTTCATTATTGGTATTTTATGACCAAAGTCAGGACACAAATATTGATTTTGTTGAAAAATCACATCAATATGCTAATGGGTTAAAAACATCATATAAAAGAACCATTGAGTTTAATCCTGAAGATTCTGGGGATTCTATTGGTAAAACAAATATTATTTTAGAAAACAATAAAATATTATGTTTTGAAGATAATGATGAAGTAAAGGGAGATACTATTGTTGAGTTTTCATATGATAAAACAAAACCAGATGATTTTAAGTGGGTTCCATTGAGACTAAGAAAAGATAGACCAAAACCACAATTTAAGGGAACTGCAGAAAGTATTTGGAAAACTATCATGAATCCTATAACAAAAGATATGATATGTGGTGATATTGATGAAGAACAAACGCAACTTATTAAACAAGAAGTTAAAGATACCAATAAATACTATAATGCAACTATTAATAGAGACGCCAGTGTTATTAAAGCACAAGCAAGTTTTCACGGATATATTAAAAGAAACTTAATTGTTGGTGTATGTAATATGATTAAAACCTATAAGGATAAAAATCCAGAAACAAGATTAAATGTATTTAATACAGGCGATAAAAATGTTGCTGTTTTGGATCTTGCGGTAGGTCGTGGTGGTGATAATGCTAAATTCTTAGAAGAAGATGCATATGTTAGTAAGATATTTGGTATTGATTTATCCCCTGGAAATATTGATGAATGTTGTAAACGTTGGTGGACTACGGCGAATTGGAAGAAAAAAGGTACTATCGCACTATTTATTGACGGGGATACCAGTCTAAATATTAAGAATGGTGAAATAGCAAAAGAAGATCCCGAAAAAATGAACTTATTAAGTTCATTGTATGCGGGTGAAATGTTACATTGGCCTGAATTAACTATTAAGTTAGACAGTCAGTTTAATAATATGGCAGGTCAAAAGAACATTTTTAAGGATAGAAAAGATATACAATTTAAGAGATTTAAAGATGTAGAAGAAGACATTAATACTTCAGTGGATAATATGTTAGAAATAGTAGGTCAGCACAAAGAAAAAGCAAATAATCAGAAACAAATTAGAAGAGATATGATACTTACAGACCCAGAATTTGACCTAGCTAATATTCAGTTCGCTATTCATTATTTCTTTGAGTCACCACAAAAACTGGATGGTTTATTAAAGAATATTGATGAAAATCTTAAAAATGGAGGGTATTTTATAGGAACTTGCTTCGATGGGCAACGGGTTATAGACTTTCTCAAAGATGTACCAGAAGGCAAAGAAAAAAATTATACAGTCGAAAATTATAAAGCAATCGCTATTAGAAAAGAATATTCATTATTAGAAGATGAGTTTGAGTGGACACCAGACGAACCTAATGAATCTGCAATGCTTGGAAAACAAATATCTGTTTTCCAAGAAACCTTTGGTGAATATTATCCAGAATATTTGGTAAACTTTGAGTATTTTAAATGGAAATGTGCTCAATATAACTTATATCCGCTTGAAGATGTTTCTTTCGATAATGTTAAAAACGATGAATACAATAAGTTCTTAACTCTGTCTATGAGTAATTTCTCTGAATTTTATAATGATTACTTGTTTAAGAATGGTGAAGAAATGGATGAAGAATTACAAGAATTTTCATTCTTGAATAGAATCTTTATATTTAAGAAGATCCTTCCTGAAGAATTATCAAAAGAAGAAGAAATAGAAGAAGACGCATATAAAATAAAAGAAGACAAATTAGAACTAAGAGAAGATTTTTAGTGAACGAATCCTAGTAAGTTAAAAATACTATAAAGAAATGATTATATACTATAGTAATGAAGGAACATTTTAAGATAGAAACCAAGATACCACTTATTCCAACGGAAAAAAATGGTATGAATGATATTTTTTTAAATAAAGAACTGTGGAATAAGTTAACTATTATAAAAGAAAAGATAGATGACAAAGATATAAAAGAATGGGACAATGTAAAAAAACATACAAATGAATATGAATTAATTTATTTATCTTCAAGAGTAAGAGAACGGGACAGTATTGCAAAAATAAAACCTTTGAGTAGATCTTATTTTAAAATGTGGGAAATATTTTATGAATGTGGTGTACCTTTGTTTAATGGTATTAATTGTGGTCATTTAGCAGAAGGACCAGGTGGTTTTATACAAGCGACAACTGATATAATGAAAAAAAATAATTTAAATTATTATTGTCATGGAATAACTCTTCGGTCTACTGAACGAGATATACCGGGATGGAAAAAAGCAAATCGTTTTATAAAAAGTAATAATGTTTCAATTCATTATGGTCAGGACGGTACTGGTGATTTATATAAGAAAAAAAATATGTTACATTTTGCAGATAGAGTTGGATTAGGTTCCTGTGCTATAGTAACTGCAGACGGTGGGTTTGATTACAGTGGTGACTTTAACAAACAAGAAGAAATGTCTTATAAATTATTGCTTTGTGAAATTGTAACTAATTTATTAGTTCAGCAAAAAGACGGATTTTTTATTATTAAGTTTTTTGATATATTTACTTTATTGAGTATCCAATTAATCTATATGACTGGATGTTATTATGAATCGTTTGAAATATTTAAACCTAAAACCAGTAGAATGGCAAATTCAGAAAAGTATATTATATTTAAAAAGTTTAAAGGAATATCTCAAGAAGACATAGATATTCTATTGAATATTATTGATACACAAATAGATTATAATAAACTTTCTCTTTATCAAGATTTTGAAAGTATTAGTTTCGTGAATGCGTTTATAAATAAAATAGAAGAATTTAATAAACTTTTTTCCGAACAACAGTTACATTCTATAGAAAAAACTCTTGATATACTTGAAAAAAAAATCCCTTTTGATGAAATAAAAGAAACTTGTCAAAAATATCAAATAGAACGTGCCAGTAAATGGTGTCGTCGATACGACGTACCTATTAATTCTAACAGTTGCTATTTGAAATAAGATAATAAATATAATATATATATATATAAATGTCTGACGAAACAAGATCAAGCGACTGGACCGATGACGATGACGAGGCGTCCGTGGCTGGAGATCCAGTCGCGTCTGACGAAACAAGATCAAGCGACTGGACCGATGACGAGGCGATCGCGTCTGAAGAACCAGTCGTGGCGAGGGGGGCGAGGGGGGCGCGGCGCGTGG
>Ga0308019_10000885_pt1 | contig 18614 bp, 15 predicted proteins | sample Neamet284_FD_203135 | JGI IMG/M metagenome (GOLD analysis project Ga0308019, IMG submission 203135) | Marine microbial communities from water near the shore, Antarctic Ocean - #284 | ecosystem: Environmental > Aquatic > Marine > Unclassified | place: Southern Ocean | collected 2014-10-01 | reverse complement strand
TGCAGATATCATCAACAAGATCGGTTTCGGTGTTGTTGCATGGATGGGTGCTAAGAAAGCAACCGAAGCACTTGCTGCTTCAGAGTGATTTTCGAATCCTCTTGAGTATTGTCTCGAAGTTGACGTGAGGCCAATGCTTCAGCCAAAGGGCTGAAACTGGTATCCATGCCAACGTGTAGAGTAAGACCGCTGCTGCAGACGTCGTCAACTCCCATTGGTGAATGGTTTCAAAATCATTCATCAATGAGAGGGGGATGAAATGAACGATATAAATTGTCAAAGAAATTTGGCCTGTGCTGCCGAGAAAAGACAACTCATACTGTTGTATGAATGTCCAGATCAGCAGAACCCCGGTGAATCCAGCAATGAGAAATCCTGAATTGGCTGGAAAGAACGTCAAATAGGCATCTGCAGTTGGATGAGCCCAAAGCTCGTCATTGGTTTGTGAAAGCAGAAACGATGAAAGGCAAAAAAGTAGCCCTAAACCGATGGTTGATTTAGTTAAAGTCGTCAATGGTAAAGTTGCACCTGAACCGTTGAGTTGAGTCGATATGACTCCGCCCAATACTGCGAAGAAAATCCAAGGAAAGAGTGGATAGGTTCCTGTGAACAAGAGATTAGAAACGACAATCGAAACAGATCCATCGTTCACTCGCTCTCCCCATTCCCCTCCACCTTGTATTTCGGGAAAGAAAAACTGTATTGTGAAAATAAACGCAATTAGAGCCGCCATTATTTGAACGCCTGATTCTCTGAACCGATGTGCCAAGAAAGGCAGTATCAGTGTCAGAAGGGCCATGAGAGAAAGTACGCCGGGTGTGAACGTATTGAACAAATGTGGTGAAGTTAAATTTACCAAAACCTGGGCCACAAAAAGAAACATTGCTTGGAATGTTCTCTGCCTAAAAGACAGTTGGCTTCGAACAATACCCCATCCGAATAAGGTGACAAAGAGCGGAGCTGCCAGGCCTCCAAGCCCTGATACGACGTAAGCTAAAATTGAGGGTTGTGGGTTTTGAAAGGGGTTCCAAGTAGCCGCAGCATGAACCATGACCATCAAAAGTACTGCTGCCCCACGAAGGGAATCGATATGTGTTATCCGTTGTGTTTGTGACATCGAATCATCGTTTTCCCAAAACGTATTCGACAGCATTGCGGAACATTTGGAGTCCTTCGCCTTCCCATTCCCCAAGAGCGTCGCTTGTGAGTGGCCCGGGTGCAGTTTTTCGAGTGTGATCCGGATGGAGCCATTTGGCATAAACGGCTTCTGGGTGTGGCATCAATCCGAATACCAAGCCCGTTGAATCGCAAATTCCAGCAATGTTCCGCATACTTCCATTCGGTGAAAGTGGGAAAGGAAGTGGTTCGTCGGTCATGCCTTGGCCAACTGAAGTTGAAGGGTCGACATACCGAACAGTGAGTTGGTGATTAGCGTCAAGGGCGTCAAAGTCGGTCGTCGACGGCATAACGAACTTTCCTTCTCCGTGGCGGACTGGACAGTCAATTCGTTGGATGCCTTTGGTCCAAATACATGGGCTCTCGGCATCAAATTCAAGTGTTACCCAGCGATCTTCATATCGCCCTGAATCATTGAGGGTGAGGCTTGCTCTCTGAACAAAGTCGGGAAGGGGTGTTTGCGCGCCTGGGCCAGGAAGAAGTCCGGTTTTGACAAGTACTTGGAAGCCATTACAAATTCCTATGATTGGCTTTCCTGCTGCGACAAAGGCATGCAATTGTTCACGAAGGGCGAAACGCATTCGGTTACCCATCAATCGACCACTTCCAAGGTGGTCGCCGAAAGAAAACCCGCCAGGAACTGCAAGAATTTCAAAATCCTCAAGACTGCGGCTTCCGGATACGAAATGGTTCACATGTATTCGTTCAGCATCTCCTCCAACCAAGTTGAACACGGCTGCTGTTTCATGGTCGCAATTGATACCAAAACCAAACAGTACGGCGACTTTAGGTGCAGCCATCAAGCAACACCTCCTGTCATGTCAAGGGTATTTTGCCAAGCCTCGACCATTGCTGTAGTGTCGATGTCGATAAGAACGTCATAGCCGTCTGAAATTGTCAGGCTTTCTGAATCGGTAACTGTGCCGAGCATTGTGATTGGGTGGCCTGTCATCCATTCAAGGAAGTCTGCTTCATCTTCAGGCTGAACGCCGATCAAAAATCGGCCGAGGGATTCGCCCCAAAGGCGAGACCAAACGCTCGCATCGCCAGTGCCGTCAATATCGAGGTCAGCGCCAACTCTTCCACCGATACACATCTCCGCGGCTGCAACTGCAACGCCACCCTCTGAACAATCATGTGCTGTTCGGATGAGTCCGGCCTGAATGGCTGTGGAAAGTGCTCGGTAAGTTGTGATGTTTATCTCCGGGTTTGGAAGCAAGGGGACTTGACCTCCGATACCAATTGCTTCACCACTGTCTCGGAGCATGAATGCAATCTCGGATGCACCCAGTTCTTCTTTTGATACACCAACAAGATACACTTTTTCACCTGCATTTTTGAAATCACTGGTGGCTGTAAACCGTACATCGGGTTGGTCTCCAAAGACTGAATAAAGCAGTGTTGGGGGAATTGAAATCTTCTTTTCACCTGTTCCATAATCATTTTTCATCGAGTCTTTTCCAGACACACATGGGAGTTTGTATGCCCTACATACACGTTCAAGTTCTCGGTTTGCTCGAACGAGTTGGGCGAGTTTGAATTTGCCATCGGGTGTTTTTACCGATTCAATAGAGTCGGGCCAACAAAAATTGTCGAGTCCGGCCATTTTGTCAACGTTGATTCCAGCACATACTGCGTTACGAACTGCTTCATCAATCGAAGCCGCCGCCATTGCTCCAGCATCTAAATCAGAATATCTTGGAGCAATTCCGCAAGAAATTACCAAACCGTGTGGATCTCCGTGAATTGGAGCGATTACGCCTGCGTCACCAGGGCCATCGCGTTCAACACCGACAAATGGTTTAATCACCGTTTGAGCAATGACTTCATGGTCGTATTGACGAACCCAGGATTCTTTTGAAGCGATGTTTGGTCGGGCCAACATTCGCAAAAGGAGAGGGGAATGGCCGGCTTGTTCTGGTAAAGATATTGTTTCTGGTGTGAACAATTCGGGTGTTGGGGTGTGCCATTCAGATTCAAGTTGGAGTTGTGGAACGCCGTCGTGGAGGAAATCTATGGAGAGGTATGCCACTGTATCCTCTGCATATTTGACGTGGAACATTCCTGTATTGGTGAAGGTTGCAACGGGTGTTGCTTCAACTTCGTGGAGGAGGGCCATTGCATCAAAGGCAGCGCAGTCTTCAGGTCGAACTGAAATCGTCATTCGCTCTTGGCTTTCTGAAACAAGAATTTCCCAAGCCGATAGGCCGGCTTGCTTCAAAGGAACTTTTGCAAGATCAATCTCGCACCCATCGGTATATGTTGCCATTTCACCAATCGAAGAGGAAAGTCCACCAGCGCCGTTATCAGTAATACAGGAAATCAATCCTGCATCTCTTGCTTCAAGAACCATGTCAACCATTTTCTTTTGGGTGATTGGGTCTCCAATTTGTACCGCACTGGACGGTGATTCTTCAGTGAGTTCAAGTGACGAGAAGGTTGCACCATGTATTCCATCGTAGCCAACCCTTCCACCAACCATGTAGACAATGTCGCCAGCGGTTGGTGTTTTGATATGGGATTCTCTGCCATCGGGTAACTTTCTTGGCATGATTCCAATTGTTCCGCAATAGACAAGGGGTTTTCCAATATAGCGGTCGTCGAAAACGATTGCTCCGTTGACCGTTGGAATTCCGGACTCATTTCCACCAACCCGTACACCTGCGTGGACGCCTCGGAAAACGCGTGATGGATGGAAGAGATTGTCGGGAAGTTCGCCTTCCCAATCTGGAGGTCCGAAACAAAACACGTCCGTATTTGCAATTGGTCGTGCGCCTAAACCAGTGCCGAGAATGTCGCGGTTTACACCAACAATCCCAGTCATAGCACCGCCGTAAGGGTCGAGTGCAGATGGAGAGTTGTGGGTTTCGGCTTTCATGCAAACGCTCCAATCGTCGTTCCATGCGATAACGCCAGAATTATCATGGAAGACTGAGAGAAGCCAATCGACTTCTTTTTGGAGGTCGTGGGTCGGCTTCATGATGTGAGTTTTGAAGATCGAATCGATGATGGTGTCTTCTCCAGTTTCAGAATCGATGTGATGTATTTTTGAAGCGAAAATTTTGTGTTTGCAGTGCTCGCTCCATGTTTGAGCAAGGCATTCCAATTCAACGTCTGTCGGGGCATCGGCGATAATTCCAACAGCTGTGCGCTCTTGGCGAACTGCTTCATCGCGATAATGGGATTGAATAGTTTGCATTTCCTCGAGGTTGAGGGCAAGAAGTCCGCTTTCAGAGAGTGAGAGAAGTTGATCATCTGATATTTCGAGATCCATTCTCTGTGGTGGGGTAAGAATTTGTGGTGGTTTTTCTGGGTAGTCGATTGCTGGCCATTGGGCATTTGAACACGCCGCTGCGTCTGCTGTTACAGCGCGTTGAATGAGGTTGTTGTGGAGTGTTGAGGCAAGCCATTCTGTAGATACTCCGGTTGGTAGGCCGAAAAAGATGTACGTGTGGTAAGTAGAAATGGAGGCTATATTTCTGTGTTCATGGTGTGGGAAAATTGTCTTGAAGCCATCATATGCAGCACTCCCTGGATTATCTGTTACTCCGGGTTTGAATCCAATGGTAATGGCGGCATCGGGAGTATTCGGGAAATGTTGTGATGAAGAAAGGAAAAGGGCGTCGGTAAGAGCGTCCTCAATAATTGGGTCTGAAAAGAGGTCATTCACGCGTTCGGTGATTTCCGCCTTTTCGATTTCGGATTTAATCAAGAAACCGTTGATTGACCGGACCTCTTCGACCTTGATATTGTGGTCTGCCATCAGCTGCCTTCGGACAACGTCGCCGCGTACGTCCCGCATCCCTTTGCCTTGTTTAGGCGTCACTTCTACTCGTGTTACAGCCATCGAGGTACACCCGCCCCCTACGGGGGCGTAAAGAAGGCCATCGACTACGCTCTTTGAACAATACGGAAGGTTCAACTGAGAAGTTTAGCCAAATATTGTCCTGTAAAGCTCTCTTTGCTTGCCGCAACATCCTCTGGAGTGCCTTGTGCGAGGATCATTCCACCGCGCTCCCCACCCTCGGGGCCAAGGTCAATAACCCAATCTGCGGATTTGATAACATCGAGGTGGTGTTCGATTACAATCACGCTGTGTCCCTTTCCTCTCAATTCTAAAAGAACGTTGATGAGAAGTTCAACATCTGAAAATGAGAGGCCGGTGGTTGGTTCGTCGAGAATGTAAACCGTATGTTTGTTCGGTGGTCGGCGTAATTCACTTGCAAGTTTGACTCGTTGAGCCTCGCCACCCGAAAGAGTGGTTGCGGGTTGGCCGAGGCGAACATAGGAGAGGCCGACTGCCCGAAGTGTGTCGAGGGTTCGGAATATTTTTCGATGGTTTTCGAAAAAGATAACCGCTTCGCCTATTGGCATCTGAAGAATGTCATTGATGTTCTTGCCCTTCCACGAAACTTCCAAGCATTCCCGAGTATAACGAAGTCCTTGGCATACATCGCATGTAATCCAAACATCAGGCAGGAAGTTCATTTCTAATTTCATCGAGCCTGCACCTTTGCACGATTCACAGCGTCCGCCTTTGACGTTGAAACTGAAATGACCTGGGGTATAGCCTCGTTCTTTTGCAAGTGTTGTTTTCGAAAACAGAATACGAATTTCATCGAACACTTTGGTGTAGGTCGCTGGATTTGAACGTGGGGTTCGCCCGATTGGTGATTGGTCGATGATGATGGCTTTATCGACGTGCTCAAGACCTTTGAGGCTGGTATGCTTCCCTGCAATAGTATCTGAATTGTGGAGGTAGCGCTGTAAGGCAGGTGCGAGAATTCCAGAAACAAGTGACGATTTCCCCGAGCCAGAAACACCAGTAATTGCAGTCATACACCCAATTGGGAATTTTGCTTCAATTGATTGAAGGTTGTTGTGTTGGGCGCCTTTTATGGTAATCCATTTTTTGGTTGGTTTTCTTCGCTCTTCGGGAGTAGCGATTGTACGTCGTCCGCTCAAAAAGGCACCAGTAACGGATTCTTCGGTATTCATGGCAATCTCTGGTGGGCCATTTGCAACGATCATTCCACCTTCTAATCCCGCGCCTGGGCCCAAGTCGCATAACCAATCTGCTTGGCGAAGTGTGTCTTCATCGTGTTCGACGACAATGAGTGTGTTACCAAGGTCGCTGAGTTCGCGTAGGGTTGCGAGAAGTCGTGCATTATCGCGTTGGTGAAGTCCGATGGATGGTTCGTCAAGGACGTACATTACACCAGTAAGCCTGCTACCAATCTGTGTTGCAAGACGTATTCGTTGGCTTTCTCCACCTGAAAGAGTGTTTGCTTTACGGTCGAGTGTAAGGTAATCTAGACCGACACTATCGAGGAATCCGAGGCGGTTTTCAATTTCATTGAGAATATCTTTTCCAATGAATAAACTACGTTCATCGAGAACTTCCAGGACGTCTGCGAAGTTTTCGGGTGCTCCGTCACCGTTCGGTTGCCATGCTCGAATAAGTGCAAGTGAATCATGGACTGAACAGCGGCTGACTTCGGGCAAACGTATCCCGCCAACCGAAACATATCGGGCAGCTGCGTTGAGTTTTTCTCCACCGCATTCAGAGCAATCAAGATCGGTCATGCAACTGATGAGCCGACTGCGCGTTCGCTCCGAAGTTGTTTCCGTGTAGGTCTTCTGTAACCGAGCAATGATGCCTTCCCATGGGCGATTCATTTTGTAAACTGAGCCATTATCTGATTCAAAGTGGAAGTTGATAATTGTGGAGCCTGAACCATTGAGAAGGATGTCTTTGTCGTCTTCGTTAAGCAGTTCAAATGGTGTGTTTTTTGAAACTCCATAGTGCTCACACACTTGTTCAAGTAGCCGGCGGTACCAAGAAGGTGACATCGATTGACGCCAAGGTCGCACGCAACCATTCGAAACGGTCAGCGTACCATCGATGATGAGTTCGATGTTGAATTGCCGCTCAACTCCCAGCCCTTGGCATACACCGCATGCACCGAGTGGAGAATTGAAAGAGAAGACACGGGGTGAAAGTTCAGGCATAAACGCGCCGTGATCTGGGCAAGCAAAATCTTCAGACCATGCAACAGTTTCCCCAACTTTGGTGAAATGTGAGCGGGTTCCTTCAGAGAGTTTTGCATCTTCGGCTGGTGCTTCCATACTCTCGATGGCAACGGTACCACCGCCAAGGCGGAGGGCGCCTTCGACCGATTCAGTGAGTCGTTGACGTCGGTCTTTTGTGCAACGTAGTCGGTCGATTCGTACATCGATATCATGCCGGAAATTCTTGTCGAGTTCAGGTGGTTTTTCAAACCCAACTTCGTGGCCGTTTACTTTACCGTGAAGATATCCTTGCTCGACAAGTTGCCGAAAGAGGTCTTGATGTGTACCTTTTCTGGCACGAACTGCAGGTGCCCAGAGGATGATGGCATGGCCTTCGGTATTCCAAACGATATCATCGACAATTTCCTGGACGGTTCGGCGGGCGACTTCTCTTCCACACGTTGGACAGTGCGGCTTTCCGATCCGTGCCCATAAAAGTCGGAAGTAGTCTTGAATTTCTGTAACGGTTGCAACCGTTGAACGAGGGTTGTGGGAACCTTGCTTTTGATCGATAGAAATCGCTGGTGAAAGACCTTCGATACCATCGCAATCTGCTTTCTTCATTTGACCAATAAATTGGCGTGCGTATGAGGAAAGACTCTCAACATATCGGCGTTGACCTTCAGCGTAAAGCGTGTCGAAAGCGAGACTGGACTTTCCCGAACCTGAAACACCAGAGATGACGACGAATTTTCCTCGCGGAAGTTTCACCGTAATGTCCTGAAGGTTGTGCGTACGAGCACCGCGGACCTCAATCCACCCATGTTCTTGCCCTTCATCTACCATGCTCTCACCCTCTTGTGCTTGTCGATGGTTCAAGAAGTCTCGGAATTGGTAGGGCTTGGTTTAGGTTTGTAAAACGGTATTTTTGACTCGAAGCGGACGGGGTCATCGGTATCTGGATGGAGGAATTCGAGAGCAGAAGCATGAAGGCATACTCGACTGAATGTATTGGATTCTGCACCATGCAATTCATCACCTACCACTGGACACCCAAGAGATCTCATCGCCATGCGTATTTGGTGCCGGCGGCCTGTTTCAATGGAGATTTGTATGAGTGATGTGTGGTTGTCAGTATCCTCTACTTCCCAATTTGTGATGGCTTCTTTCGAACCGTGAAATGTTGATTTAACCCGCTTAACGAAGAGGTTTTTATCCTCTACAAGCCACTCTCTGGCAACCCCTTTCATTTCTTTTGGGCGACCTTCGATTAGGGCGTGGTATGTTCGGTGTACGGCACGTGCTGCAAATTGTGCTTGGAGGTATTCTTTGTGTTTTGAGTGGAGGGCGAAAACCATAACTCCGGATGTATCTCTGTCGAGGCGGTGAACGATGTAACACCAATTATTCTCATCTTTTCGGCGAACATAGTCGACGCAGCGCCCGTGTAAAGTGTCAGTTTCCCTTTTATCCGTCGCAATTGAAAGAAGGCCTGCTGGCTTTTCGACGACAAGAATTGCTTCGTCTTCCCATAAAATATTCAAATCAATTTTCTTCTGTTTGATGAGGGGCGGGGGTGTGATTTCGTGGGCTTTGACCCGACTTAAGAGTTCAATTACCATGCCTTTAGTGATTTCAGATTTGGCTTTGTGTTCAATGATTCCATCGACTTGGATTCGACCCGCTGTCAACATTTTTCGTAACTTAGTACGTGATGTATTGTCCATGAATTCGCAAAGCGTTTCGAGTAAAGTACTTGTTTTTTCTGCAATAAATTTCATATCGTTCACCTACAAAAGAAGGGCGTTGCACCACGTGCCTTTTTCTCCACTGTGCCCTGGTTCAAGAAGAGTAAGTGCGTCGGCTAAAACTAAACTGTTGAGGTTGCCTGAACCTTGGTAGCCTGTTGAATAAGCAAGTAATTGATCGCCCGATGTGTCGATTTTAATTCTACGAAGCACGAGAAAGTTTTCATCGGATTTGAAAGATTCAGCAAGTTGAACACGAACTTGTCGTTCTTGAATTCCTCCGCCACCCGTTGAAGCGCGCAAATACGGAGCAACAAGCATACGGAAGACAACGTGGCTGCTTGCTGGATTGCCGGGTAAACCAAACAACGGAACACCCTTCCAATAACCGAACAAAGGAGGAGACCCTGGACGTATCTTCACTCGCCAGAACTTGATGTCACCTTCTTCTTCCATTATTTTCCGAACCAAGTCCCAATCCCCCATCGAAACGCCACCTGATGTTAAGATCAAATCACACTCTTCTGCAGCCTTATCGAGTTTTATTCGAAGGCTGTCAAGTGAATCTACAACCGAATCATATCTTTTCGCTCTATGCCCTGACCATTTGACAAGGCCGGTTAGACCAAATGAATTTGATTCATAAATTTCGCTTTCATTTAACGGTGTGCCGGGTAATTTTAATTCATCACCAGTAGAAATTATACCTATTGTTGCTTGTTGGTAAACGGGTATTTCAGGATAGCCCATTGTAGCGCAAAGACCGATTGAAGAAGGATTGAGGTGGGCCCCTTTACTCAACGCCACCTGCCCTTTGCCCAAGTTCTCCCCTTGCTTTCGGATGAAATGTTTCTTCCCCTCTTCAAATAGAAGGACTGTTCCGTTTTCCCAATCAACTTCACAACGTTCGATTGGAAGGATTGCGTCAGCACCCTCTGGTATTGGGGCTCCTGTCATTATTCGAGCTGCTTGTCCTTCTTTAATCGGTAGAGAAGTTTGCTTTGTTCCTGCTTGAACAGTTTGAATAATCGAAAGCCGGGTTTGTGGTTGAAGAGAGTCCTGGTGTCGAAAAGCAAAACCATCCATCGATGAATTATCAAAGCGTGGGTCGTCGACTTTGGATTTCAAATCCTCAGATAATATTCGATTGAAACCATCATCCAACGACACAACTTCAGTGGGGAGTGAAAGGGGTTGGCTCTCGAGAATCTTTACCGCTTCAGGATATGAAACGAAGTAAGGGGTCTCGGGCATGGTTACACCATCGGTTCGGTTGGTTTGAGGTTCGCGGTGATGTATTTAGAAAAGTAATTCCGAAATTCGTTTTACTGAGGCTAAGAGAAGGACTGCGACAAGAAGGTTACGAACAGTTGATTGGTTGGCGTGAACTGAGCCGTATCGCGAACCGATCAACCCTCCAAGAAGGACTGCTGTGATAAATGGGAGGAGCGTTTGAGTTTCTAAAACAAGTTGGTTTGAAGCGGCTGCACCCAGAAGGCCCGATGCTGAATTCACCCAAATGAAAAGGGCAGCTGTAGCGGCAGCGGCTTTCGGCGTAGCCCATTGTTTGAGAAGAAGAATTGGTGAAAGAAATATTCCCCCACCCACCCCTATAATTCCACTGAACAAACCAATTCCGGCGCCAAATGCATAGGCTTGGTTTTTTTCTGGTTCGGTGATCTCTATGTGCTCAAATTTCTTTTTGATCGAAAGAAGGCGAAGTGCTGCGTAAAGAAGCGTGACTGAAAGAAGTGTATCGTAAATGGCCCCATCAACACGAAGGTAGCCTCCGATGAAAGCAAACGGGATGCTTGCTACAATGAATGGAAGTGATTTTGAACGGGAGTGGTGTCCTGCTTTAGCGTAGTGAAAAAAGGCCAACCCTGCTACGACAAGATTGAGGACCCATACGTGTTGTTTTAGCCACGCACTATGCATTTCACCATAAGTTGTCAAAGAGAGAAGCGCAAGGTATCCTGAAGCGCCGCCATGGCCAACACTCGAATAAAGAATTGAAATTAAAAAAAGCCCGCTGCATACAGCAAGAAGGGCAAACCCCTGATCCATGCTTCCGCCTCGTAATCAATTGAAATTCATAACAAAACCGCATTCCGCATAAGCGCAGGTTACAGTATAGCGTGCTTTTTTCGGTTTAGGAATTTTAAGCATGGAGCCGCATTGTTCGCATTGTACTTTGAGTGTCTCTGCTACTGCGGCCTCTGGTGCATCACCAAGAACGCGCCCGACATCTTTCGACCAGCCCAAGGAATCGGTATACTTGTCAGCTTTGACGTTCAACTTCTTTTGTTTCAAAGATAAGCGCATCTTACGCTTTCTCTTTTTGGGTTGAGAGCCTTTTGGTGCCTTTGCCGCCATGGGTATCGTCTACCGCTTGCCGTGGTTGTATTCAATGACTTCGGCTATACTCATCACCGAGATACTCTGAAATCCCATTCACTGGATTATGTACAATGTGCCCATTTTTCTCTAATGCTTCAACTAAAGGAGGGCGAGCGTTGGTTGGGTCGGTATGGTAGACAATGACTTCTTCTGCATCGCATGCTGCTGCAAAATCTACAATTTCTTTATGCCCTGCATGGGTTGAAAAGGAATAGGACTTCCATTCCAAAGGAATTTCTGTTTCATTACCAAAGATGTTGATTTTTCCTTCGTTTTGAAGTTTTCTTCCACCTGTATTCGACGCTTGGTAACCAGTAAAGAGAATTGCATTGGAAGTATCTTGACGAAGACGGTTGAGATACCAAATCGATGGTCCTCCTTGCAACATCCCAGAAGTTGAAACGATAACATCTGCTTCAAGTGCCTTCTTTCGATCTGATTTACTCGATACTCTGTGGCTCCATGACCAGGCATCTTTGAAAGCCTGTGGGTCTCGAAGAGTTTCGGGATTATTCATTTGCATCTGTGCAATTCTTTTCCCCATACCGTCAACATGTACGTCAAGGTGTGGAAGATATTTGTGAAGTCGCATGACGACGTCTTGGGTTCTCCCGTTGGCAAACGCTGGAATAAGGACTGTTCCACCACGGTCGACTACACGTTGAACGTGTGTGATGAATTTTTGTTCTTCTTCCAAAAGGGGTGGATGATCTCTACCACCATAGGTTCCTTCAACAAAAAGAGTGTCGGTTTTTACAGGCTCTGCCCCTTTCGTAAGAGGAGAGTCTCGGGTATCAAAATCACCGGAAAGGAGAATTTTACGTTGGGGGGTTTCGATATTAAGCATGGCAGCACCTGGAATGTGTCCTGCTCTTTGAAGCTCGAGTTTCCAATCCTCATGCATCCAGGATTCGTTGAATTTATGGATGTTCCATGAATCGAGAGCTGTGTCGATATCACGCTTGTCCCAGGCAAGTGGGTATTTTTCTATTGAACTTACTTTATGGCAATCATGCCACATCAATTCAGATATTTCTGCCGTAAGTGCTGTTCCGTGAAGACGGGTTCGATGATTTGCACAGAGCCATGGTGCCATACCTAAATGATCAACGTGAGAATGGGTGATAACAGCATCACGAACTTCGGGTGCTTCAGATGGATATCTTGGAGGATTTGTTGGCGCAAGCCCGTAGTCGAGAAGTAGACGGGTTTTTTTGGCATCTTCAAGAACGATTCCAACATTACCAACCTCATCTCCACCACCAAGACAGTGATAGCGAATTCCTTTTTCTGGATGTTCATCTGGATAAGAAGTTGTTCGCCCTGGGGAGTAAAATACCATCTGAATCATTCTTTGCTGGTGGTGATATGTATTCAAGTTGATTCTTTTATGGCCACACACCCCATCATTTCCATTGGAATTGTTTTTCATCAGAAATGTATTTTTTTCATTGTCTTTTTAGTGGTTAAGTTAAGTGCTTGTCGCGACCATATACTTCGGGGCATACTCACGTTTCTTTCCATCCCTTCCTTCGACATACTCACCAGAAATAATGAAATTCGTTCCAAGGGAAATAGGGGGGTCTACTACCGTTACTTCTTTTTCACAGATGATGACGTTCGTTCATTTCATCTCCATACCCAATCCGACTGTTTTTTCTTTTTTGATTCAGACTGAAGATATCTAAAAACACGTACCGCATGAGAAGATTACCATTCGAATTCCAGATACATGTAAAACAAAAGCGAAGGTGAGATGAACCCCAACCCCATAGTCAAGGCATGGCACGACAAGAAGGTCATCATTTTCTTGTTGATGATGATCGGTGTTTTGGCTGTGCTGCATGTATAGCTCTTTGTCCAGTCAACGTGCTTACACTTGTTGATCGCTTAGCAATCGTCGATGAAGAAAATTGTACACATTGTGAACTTTGTATACCCGCCTGTCCAGTATTCGCCCTCGATATCATTGCAAAAAAAGGTGATTAAAGTGAAATCCATTCTTCTTATCGGTGGCACCTATTCGAATCTTATAACAGCCATCGAGCTATCAGATACACACAAGGTAATGCTCATCGAACTCAATGCTGAAATTGGCCTACCTTCAATATCTCCTGGCCATATTGAAGATAAAGAAATACTCACACAATACCTTACACCAGAACAGATCAAATTTCTACAACTCCACCCATTCGAAAACGGATTCACCCTACGCTCGGAATGGGGGTTGAAACATCTCGCGGTTCTTGCTGCACAAAAGGGAGTAGAGATCTTCACCCGTACCAGAATCACACATTGTTTCGAAACCGATGAAGGTTTTTCAATTGAGTTTCAAGGAGCTGGGCCAAACGGTTCTGGCCAGACCCATTACGATTTTCTCATCAATGACACTCAATGGACGTATCAAGCACCTGGTTCAAAGCAACACACTCTACCCGAATCCAAAAAGATCCAAACTCCAGACTTCGGAAAATTCATTCAAATGTATGGAGGTACAGCACTCAAGAACGATTGCCACAACACCCCGAAGAGCGCAATCCTCCTCCCGCGTTTTGAAGGATTGACAGAAGTTTGGCAAACTTCGGAAGATTGGGTTCCGGAAAAAGGGTGGATTGAAATCATTGATTGTTTTTTACCAAGTTCAATCGAAAAACGCTGTATAGATGCTCAGATTCTTGAGGGCCGCCGCATTTCTAACGTGCTAAAGTAAAGAATTGTGGTGTCGCTGGACACACCACCTTAAAACCCCCAACAGTCGCCCTTTGGTTGAAGAGATATACTTCAGGAGGAATGAACATGGCAGAACACCCACTCGCTGATTTACGGAAAAAACTCAAAGAAGAAAACCTTCTTGACAAACCCACAGCCAAATCATGGACAAAAGTAGTTGTACTTTTTGTAATTGTTTTTGCTCTCTGCACAGTACATATTTACCTTCCACTCAAATTTGGTCTTCTTCTCATTCCGATCACAGCTCTCTTTGCAACCACTCTTGCAATGACTGGACACGAGGGAGTACATTCTTCCGCATGCCGTTCTAAAATTGGTAATATTTCCCTTTCAGCAGTTGTGTTCTCTCTTTTTGCTGGATTTTCTATGGAATACTGGCGAGAAAAGCACAATATGAAACACCACGCTCATCCGAATGTCATTGACAAAGACCCAGATATTGAAATGTGGCCTTTTACATTAAGTCAAGAAGAATACAAAAAGAGCAGCACAGCTCGCCGCTTTTTCCAAAGAAATCTTCAAGGTTGGACCTTCTGGCCAATCTCACTTCTCGTTGGGCACCTTATGCGCCTTGATGGCCTCAAATTCATCGCCACAAAACCATTTAAATCGAAGAAAAACAAGCGAATCACCAAGATTTGGCTTCTCGATACAACCCTCATCCTTGTGCATTTTGTACTTTGGATTGCCCTTCCAATATTTGCAGGACTTTCCTGGCAAGTAACCCTTGGGTTTTACGCTCTTCTTTGGGGATTAGTAGGCACCTACCTGACTGCCATCTTCATCGTAGGCCACGCAGGACGACCAATCATAACCGAGTATGACCAAAACTGGCGCCTGCAAATTGAAACAGCGCGACGGATTAAATTCGGGCCTATCGGTTCGTTCTTTTTCGTTGGCCTCGATTACCAAATCGAACACCACATGCTCCCTGCGCTTTCACACTTCAATCTACCAAAGGCAGCCCCATTGGTCAAAGAATACGCTGAAGAACGGGGCTGGCAATACCAAGAACTCGGCTTTTACAGTGCGCTTTGGCAATCAACAGTCGCCATACACAATGCTTGGAAAACCCCCGCACTTACCTTGAATGAAGATGGTGAACTTACAGACCCACTTCTTTCCGAAAACCCAACAGCGTGAAAACCTCTTCAAAGGGGACTTCTACGCACCAGCATGGCAACCGAACAACTCTACCTCAAAAGTATCGAAGCGGGATATTTCACGGATTTCAACGCCACCGTATCCTCGGTTGACGGCGATCAAGTTTCACTGAATAGAACTCTCTTTTATCCACTGGGTGGTGGGCAGAATTGGGACATTGGAACTCTTGAAGGGCCAAATGGCAGTCTTTCAGTGCATGAAGTTCGAGGGCGCGGGGACATCCTTCACACCATCGAATCCAACCATCAACTCGAAGTTGGAGATGAAGTGAAGGGGGCCATCGATTGGCGAAGACGCCATGCACACATGCGCATGCACACGGCACAACATCTTGTTTCAGGCGTTGTATATGAGTCATTTAACGGTGCTCGAACCGTTGGTAATCAAATCCATGACGACCGGTCACGAATAGACTTCAACCCCATTGCATTCACTGAAGAAATGCTTGAGGAAGTCACTCAAAAAGTCAACACACTCATCGATGCGGACTATCAAGTCACGGATTCGACAATGACAAGAGAAGAAGTCAATGCCGAAATGCCGCCTGAACGGACAAATATGGACCTCCTCCCCGCTTCAATACAACAACTCCGAGTGGTGAAAATCGGCGATAATTTGGACCTGTGTCCATGTGCGGGAACACACGTCAAACAACTCGGTGAAATAGGCCACATAGAAATAACTGGGAAAAAATCAAAGGGAAAAGGAACTCAACGGATCACCTATGAATTACAAATTCCTGAAATAATTCCAAATCCGAACAGGGAAAGAATCTGAACATAAAGACGCGGTAAAATCATAAAAACCAACCACACCCGCTAATAAAATCAAATCCCTTTTGGACAGCGATTACTCAATCTTCAGTATTTTCAGATTCTTCGAGTAAATCTTCAACCTCAGAAAGAACAGTTTTCCAATCTGTTCTTTGTTGCTGCAGTTCTTCAAAATTCTCTTTTTCCGCTTTTTCCTTCTCTTCCACCGGTGCTTTTTCTGTATTTGTTGCAGCTTGGATGCGATCTGTTAGTGCCACATCCTCTCCACTCCTTTCACTTCGGTCAACTTGTTGAATTTCACGAGAAGGTATTGTCCTTGCACCGTATTTTGAATGGTCTTTTTCTTCAAACATTCCAATCATCTCTTTCCGTTCTTCTTCAGAAGGCACGTCATCGCGTCTCGCGTTTTGATTCGCAATGTCCTGGATAACATTTGGTTTTCTTCGGTTTTTTTGTTGTTCGAAAAGTGCTTCAATATCTTCTATTGTTGATTGTGGAACAGGCTCAGAAAGTCCGGCTGCGAGACGTTGTTGCTCAATGAGTACAGGCCCATGAACTTCATCATGGTCGTGCCGATGTGGGGCTGCAGCCATCATTAAGATCTCTTTTGCGAATTGAGTAAAGGGGTCATCGTGAGATACCGCAGCAATATGGTCACGAATCGATGTGTGGCGAGAAATACATCGCTTACATCGTGCCGATGCAGCAATATCTTCGGCATCACAACGAAGACAACAGGCTTGAAACCCCATTTCTTTCATTGAACGCCTCGGCATCGACATGGTTGGCCCTATTGATGTGCAGTGTGGCTGACGCATCAAACTTCGGATGCGAGGCTTCAAATCCAACGCCGAGAAACATTAGGCATGGCAGGAAGAGATTCTCGAGCAGACATACTCGATGATGACCCTTTTCGAAATCAAAAACCACGCGTCCACCGCGTCCATGCGCGCCAATCAGACGATGGAACCATCCATTTCGATACAGGGTCGAGTACACGAATCAACCCACTCTTTGCACAAATGATGGGATCGGCACAACAACAACCAGCGAAAATGCACAACGGCAGTATCTGGCACTTCAGTTCAGAAGAAAAAAAACACCTCCGCCTTGCAACTTCGGCCTTTACCGTTGCTTTGGGTTTCATGGCCGTAGGTGGGTTGTGGGGAATCGACTCTCTTGGGTTTACTTCCTGGGTGATTCAGTTTTTCCTCTCAATGCCCGTTCTTCTTTTGGCTGTTGGCCCTGCGTTTCTTTTACACGAAATTGGACACAAAATCATCGCTAAAAAGAACGGTTGTTGGGCTGAGTTCCGAGCGAATCCGAGCGGTTTAAGGTTCGGAATATTTCTTTCGTTTTTCCTTGGATTCTTATTCATGGCACCAGGTGCGGTAATGGTTGCAGGCCTTGTCACACGCCGACAAAACGGCCATATCGCTCTTGCAGGGCCACTTGTTAACTTCGGCTTATTCCTTATTGGAATTCCATTATGGGGAATAATTCTCGGTTTGACTGGAGCATTTGATGTAAACACCTCATCGGCATTCTACCTCGTTGGAGGCCAACTTATTTGGCAAAAAATGTTGATTGACGTGGGGATCTATTGGATTGGTGCGAATTTAATCCTCGGCCTCTTCAACATGCTTCCATTTGGTCCACTTGACGGCCTTAAAGTCAAAGACTGGAGTGAAAACGCATTCTATGCCACCATCTCAGTTTTTGCACTTCTCACACTTTCATGGGTCTTCTTAGAACTATGGTCGCCACTTGGAGTTTTACAATCAATTGCCGGTCTGTTCTGACCAATACCGCCGACGAGCTAGACTCAGAGGTAGGCGTTGAGCACAGGCTTCTCATCCAAGTGGAAGAAAGAGTATGAAGCCCACCATGTAATGATGTCGAGACTGTCAACAAGGTTCGATACACCAGAGTGTTCTTCTCCGTAATCCTTACCAGTTGTATCCATCCAATCTTCCATTTCAGTCAGCGTATCACAGGTCTGATGGTAACACCAGTAGCCATCAACAAGTCCACCGAAACCAATAGTTACGGTCCCAAGGTTGTCTTGGAAACTCGCATGGTCTGAACGGGCAGTAATATCTTCATAGACAATAATTTCAGGCTTTCCTCTTTCGAGCCAATCGTCAACCTTCCAGGTATCTTCGCCAAATCCTTCACCGATGAGAACACTCTGTTGTTGTTCTACACCAATGGCATCTGCACCGATCCACAACGTTAGACCGACCATTTCTGGTTGATTGATGACATCATGGTCGAGAGAAGGGCCGAGGTATACTCGCATTGGCCAGACTTCCTCATCCTTCGGATAGCCATCAGTATCAATGGTAGTAGCGGGGTCTCCATGAGGGGCACCGCCGCCGCCAGGCCAGTTTACTCCAGCCATATCGAGATTGATATAATTGGTAACAGTGACGCCAGGGTTGTCTTCTTTGACGTAATAATCGGTCCAATAGTCACTGCCACGCTTTCCACCTTCTTCACCAGACCAGAAACAGAAAACCATCGTTCGCCGAGTATCGAAACTCGACATTGCTTCAGCCACAGTCAAGACCATACTTGTTCCTGCAGTGTTATCGTAAGCACCAACACC
>Ga0308019_10000880_pt1 | contig 18645 bp, 13 predicted proteins | sample Neamet284_FD_203135 | JGI IMG/M metagenome (GOLD analysis project Ga0308019, IMG submission 203135) | Marine microbial communities from water near the shore, Antarctic Ocean - #284 | ecosystem: Environmental > Aquatic > Marine > Unclassified | place: Southern Ocean | collected 2014-10-01 | reverse complement strand
CGCATGGGTATGAAGGTTGATTAACCCCGGAATAAGAACGTGTTGAGGCAAAACAATATGTTCTGCAGGAGAAAATTGCAGGCTAATCTCAGAAGCTGGCAGGATTGCCTGAATCACGCCTTTATCAATAGCAATGGCATGATTTTCAAGCACTAAGCCATAAGGCTCTGCCGGAATTATCCAGCGGGCCTCGATTACCGTATCAATTTGAGTGCTGTCCATTCTTTACATAAATTTAATTTAGATCTGGGTTTTCCTGTAACACCCAGAGACAAGAATCAGTACCTTTCCACATCACATTATTACACAACTTAATTTTGTATTGTTCATGGCACTTTATTTCCTAATTTATAACAAATTAGCCACCTTTTTTAGGCTCTAGCTGACAGATTATTCAGGTGACTTAAACGGGCTTAATATGGTAGAATTACAGTGTCTTATATAGCCTTATTTAGCAGCCTTATCTAGCGCACTATTAATATCCTAACTTACTGTTTCTAATAGAGAAATACAATAATGGATCAATTCGCAAAAGAAACCATCCCCGTCAGTCTTGAAGAGGAGATGCGTCGCTCCTATCTCGATTATGCTATGAGCGTTATCGTAGGACGTGCGCTACCGGATGCACGTGACGGCTTAAAGCCTGTTCACCGGCGTGCACTGCTCGCAATGCACGAGCTCTCGAATGACTGGAATCGTCCCTACAAAAAATCTGCGCGTATTGTCGGTGACATTATTGGTAAATACCATCCCCATGGTGATACGGCGGCTTATGACACCATAGTTCGTATGGCGCAGGACTTCTCCTTGCGTTATACCTTGGTACACGGTCAGGGTAACTTTGGTTCTATTGATGGTGATAATGCTGCAGCGATGCGTTATACCGAAATACGCATGTCGCGAATTGCCCATGAATTACTAGCGGATATTGAAAAAGAAACGGTAGACTTTGTTCCAAATTATGATGGTTCTGAAAAAGAACCAGTGGTCTTTCCAGCAAGAATTCCTAACCTACTGATTAACGGTTCTTCCGGCATTGCAGTAGGCATGGCAACAAATATTCCTCCGCACAATCTGAACGAGGTAGTGGAAGCCTGCCTGGCATTACTTCAAAACCCAGATCTCAGCATAGATGAACTCATTGAATACATACCGGCGCCGGACTTTCCGACTGCGGGCATTATTTATGGGGTTGTAGGAGTCAAGGCCGGTTATCAGACAGGACGTGGACGTGTGGTAATGCGTGCCCGTACACATTTTGAAGATCTGGAAAAGGGTAACCGCCAGAGTATTATTGTTGATGAACTCCCCTATCAGGTAAATAAAGCAAACCTTCTGATCCGTATCAGTGAATTGGTTCGTGATAAAAAGATTGAAGGGATCTCTGATTTGCGGGATGAATCAGATAAATCCGGCATGCGCATGGTAATCGAATTAAAACGCGGTGAGATGCCTGAAGTAATACTAAATAATCTATATAAAGAAACGCAATTACAGGATACTTTTGGTATGAACATGGTTGCCCTGCTAAACGGGCGACCGCTAGTACTTAATCTGAAGCAGATGCTGGAAGCATTTTTGAGTCACCGTCGTGAAGTAGTAACACGACGCACCAAATTTGAATTGAAAAAAGCACGTGAACGTGGCCACCTACTGGAAGGATTAGCTGTTGCGCTTTCCAATGTTGACGAAGTCATCGCATTAATCAAAGAGGCTCCTACTCCAGCAGTTGCTAAAAAAGCGTTGATGACAAAAATCTGGCGGTCAAAACTGGTAGAGGAAATGCTCGCCCGTAGTTCCGTTAAAGCTGACGAATTTCGTCCTGATGGACTGGCTCCAGAATTTGGTTTATCCGGAGAAGGTTATCGTTTATCCGGTTCACAGGCTCAGGCAATTCTAGAGCTGCGCTTACAACGCCTCACTGGGTTGGAGCAAGATAAGGTCGTGTCTGAATACAAAGATATAATGGAAAAGATTGCCACCCTCCTTAATATCCTTGCCCATGCAGAACTAATCACAAAAATTATTGCTGATGAACTGGCTGCCATTAAAAAACAGTTCGGGGATGAGCGCCGCAGTGAGATTGTGATCGACACGCAAGACTTGAGCATGGAAGATCTTATAACGCCAGAAGACGTGGTCGTAACGCTGTCCCATACCGGCTATATTAAATCGCAGCCACTGCAAGATTATCAGGCTCAGAAACGCGGCGGGCGAGGTAAACAGGCGACTAAAACAAAAGAAGAAGATTTCATTGACAACATGTTTATCGTCAATACGCACGATTACATACTCTGCTTTTCAAATCGAGGACGGGTCTACTGGATTAAGGTGTATAACGTGCCACAGGGTGGACGCGGTTCACGCGGCAAACCAATTGTTAACTTATTAAAATTGGGAGAAGGAGAAAAAATAAACGCCATTCTCCCAGTCAAAGAGTTTGATGAAAATCGTTTTGTCTTCATGGCCACTTCTATGGGTACCGTGAAGAAAATTTCACTGTCCAGATTTTCCCGTCCGCGTGTAGGCGGCATCATTGCATTATCTTTGGATGATGAAGACTATCTGATCGGTGTCGCGATTACAGAAGGAAAACATGATGTGATGTTGTTCTCTGACGGTGGCAAGGCCATGCGATTTGATGAAAATGATGTTCGTCCAATGGGTCGTAGCGCACGTGGTGTCCGTGGAATGAAATTAAATTCTGGGCAGACCGTTATCTCGCTACTGGTTGCTGAGGATGAAGAATTGTCGGTACTGACAGCAACTGAAAACGGGTTCGGCAAACGTACTCCAATCAGTGAATATGCGCGCCATCGCAGAGGCACCCAGGGCATGATCTCGATCCGGACAAGTGAACGAAACGGTAAAGTGGTCACTGCAAGACTCGTGAAACAATTGGACGAAATCATGCTGATCTCCAACAAGGGCGTACTGACTCGTACCCGTGTTAAAGAAATTCGCAAGATGGCTCGTGCCACACAGGGAGTCAAGCTCATGAATCTGGATGTGGGCACCAAACTCGTTGGGCTAGAAATAGTAGATGGGACTGATGAGGACTAACAATTAATTTACAAAATGTATATTAAAAATACATTTAACAGACGGAGTGCTTTCTGACCGTGGAAAGAATATTTAACTTCAGTGCAGGCCCCGCAGTGTTACCTGCTGAAGTGCTCAAACAAGCACGTAATGAAATTCTCAACTGGCATGACAGCGGTATGTCAATCATGGAAATGAGCCACCGTGGTAGGGAATTTACCTCTGTTGTCCAAAAAGCTGAAGCTGACCTTCGCGAACTAGCGAGTATCCCTGACAACTATAAAGTACTGTTCCTCTCCGGTGGTGCTACCGGCCAGTTTTCCATGGTGCCAATGAATTTGCTGCGCAAAAAAAAGAACGCCGACTACATCAACACTGGAATATGGTCTAAGAAGGCTATAAAAGAAGCACAAAGATATTGCCATGTAAATATTGCTGCTTCATCAGAAGATTCCGGTTATACCCATGCTCCGACCCAGGACCAGTGGACACCGGATCAGAATGCAGCTTACGTACATTACACCCCTAATGAAACTATCGGTGGTGTGGAATTTAACTGGATACCGGACCTAACCTATTCAGAAAATAATATTCCACTTGTAGCCGACATGTCTTCCAGTATTCTGTCACGACCGCTGGATATCAACAAATACGGCCTGATTTATGCCGGGGCTCAGAAGAACATGGGCCCTGCAGGACTGACTATTGTCATTGTGCGTGAAGACTTATTGGGCGAAACCGTTCAGAACACACCGAGTGTATTTGATTATAAAATTCATGCTGACAGTTCTTCCATGTATAACACCCCCCCGACTTATGCAATCTACATTACCGGGTTAGTGTTTGAATGGTTAAAGAAAAAAGGAGGCCTGGCAGAGATTGAAAAAATAAATATTTCCAAGGCCAATTTATTATATGACTTAATTGACACAACAGATTTTTATCACTGCTCGGTAGTAAAATCTGACCGTTCACGTATGAACGTACCTTTCACACTAAAGAATGCCGATTTAAATGCTGAGTTTTTAAAACAGGCACAAGACCGTGGTTTGATAAACCTAAAAGGGCACCGTGCAGTAGGTGGAATGCGTGCTTCCATATATAACGCCATGCCGATTGAAGGTGTTCTTACCCTAGTCAGTTTTATGAAAGAATTTGCCGGCGATCATGCCTGAACGTTCACATAAAACTTTCCGGGTGCATACACTCAATCAGATCTCTGCAAAGGGCCTAGATCTATTTTCAAAGAATCGTTATGCCATTGGGGGAGATGTTACTGAATCAGATGCAATCTTGGTGCGTTCTCACAATATGCTCGGAATGGATATCCCTAAGAATGTCTTGGCAATCGGAAGAGCCGGAGCTGGAACTAACAATGTTCCAGTACAAGATATGAATGTACGCGGAATTCCAGTTTTTAATGCTCCCGGTGCAAATGCAAATGCGGTGAAGGAGCTTGTATTGTCAGGCATGTTACTGGCAGCACGAAATCTAATTCCTGCTATACATTTTGCTGAGAATCTGAAGGGTAGCAACAGCACACTTCACAAACTCGCGGAAGAAGGAAAAAAACAGTTCTCCGGAATAGAATTACCAGGCCGTACATTAGGGGTCATCGGCCTGGGCGCGATAGGAAGACTTGTTGCAGATGCATCTATCGGACTTGGTATGCGGGTAACCGGTTACGATCCTGAGATTACTGTAGATGCTGCATGGAATCTTTCCTCGGAAGTAAAAAAAGCACTGAATATTGAAAATTTGCTGCAACACAGCGACTTCGTCACCCTACACGTTCCTTTGCTTGACGCAACACGTCACCTGATTAATGATAAGCAGGTTAGAAATATGAAAAAAGGGACAATCCTGCTTAATTTTTCCCGTGATGGTATTGTTGATGAAGATGCAGTTTTAAAAGGAATCGAATCTGGGAAAATAAAATACTACGTTTGCGATTTTCCCAGTCAAAAACTTCAGCACCATCCGGCAGTAATTACAATGCCTCATTTGGGGGCCTCTACTCTAGAAGCAGAGGAGAACTGCTCGATAATGGTGGTAAAGCAGCTTATTGATTATCTGGAGAACGGAAATATCACTAATACTGTCAATTTTCCAAATTTAACGGTAGAAAGAGAATCTCCCTTTAGGATGGCAGTGGCTAATTCTAATATGCCTAATATGTTGGGACAAATTTCTACTAGCATGGCAAATGCAGGGCTTAATATTCGTAATATGGGCAATAAATCCCGTGGTGAAATGGCCTATACTTTAGTGGATGTAGATAGTCCTGTTCCACAGAAAGCAATAGAGAAACTTGAGCTAATTCCCGGTGTTCTGATGGTAAGATATTTACCTATACTGGCTGACTGATTTTTATAGACAAGGAACTAATTTTTAATGGCTGATCAACTTAATAAAATGCGTAACGAGATAGATGCGATTGATAACGAGCTGCTCAAACTTGTCAATACGCGTGCTGATCTTGCGAAGCAGATCGGACAGGCTAAAAAACAAGGTGAAATCTATCGCCCTGACCGGGAAGCACAGGTTCTAGACCGACTACAAAAACTTAATGCAGGGCCACTCTCTCCAAAGCATGTCACCCAGTTATTCACAGAAATTATGTCATTGTGCCGCTCCATGGAAAAGCCTATGAGTGTGACCTATCTTGGTCCGAAAGGGACATTTTCAGAAGAAGCTGCGCTAACTCGTTTTGGTAAATCAGTAACAGCAGTACCATGCGAATCAATAGACGAGGTATTCCATAAAGTCGAATCCGGTATGGCAAGTTATGGAATAGTACCTGTAGAAAACTCTAATGAAGGTGTAGTTGGAAAAACATTAGATTTATTATTACAAACCTCATTGAAAGTTTGCGGAGAGGTTTTATTGCCTATACATCAATGCTTACTTGCTCTACATACCGACCCCGGGAAAATAGAAAAAATCTACTCTCACCCTCAGTCACTGGCGCAATGCCATGATTGGTTAAATGAAAATTTTCCTCTCCCACAAGTAAAACGGGTTGTTGCCGCAAGCAATGCTCATGCAGCGATGATTGCTGCCGATGATAAGAGCGTTGCCGCTATCGCCAGCAAAAAAGCTGCCGAAGTATACAAATTATCTGTATATGCTGAAAATATTGAAGATGACCCCAGAAATACTACCCGCTTCCTAGTAATTGGTACCCAAGATGTTGCTCCATCTGGTAATGACAAGACATCATTAGCTATGTCATCCAGGAATCGTCCTGGTGCAATACATGAGTTGTTATCACCTCTTGCACAGTATGGCGTAAGTATGAGTCATTTAGAATCCCGCCCTTCCCGTTCTGATCTGTGGGAATATGTTTTTTTTGCAGATATCAGAGGTCATCAGCAAGATGAAAAAATCTCAAAGGCACTAGACGAAATACGGGAAAAAGCAACATTCCTGAAGGTATTAGGGTCTTACCCTTCGGCATAACTATATTTTATATGTCAGATAAAAACGTAACTGTGTTGTTTTCTGTTTATTATTTTTTTAGTATCTGATTTTCTACTCTTAATGGTACCGGCTCTATGAATCTGTGTGATCTCGCCCCTGAATATATGCACTCTATTGCACCCTATCAACCGGGAAAGCCTATTTCCGAGCTGGCACGAGAAATAGGGCTTGATGAATCTTCCATTATAAAACTTGCATCGAATGAAAACCCGCTCGGGACTAGTCCTCTAGCAATGGAAGCAATGGAAAAAGCACTGAATGAGGTGATGCTTTACCCTGATGGCAATGGCTTTGAATTAAAAAATGCATTATCTGAAAAATATGTTGTAAACAGTGACCAGATCGTACTCGGAAACGGATCAAATGATGTGCTAGAGTTGGCGGCCCGGGTATTTCTGAAGCCAGGAACTTCCGCAGTTTTTTCTCAGCATGCTTTTGCCGTTTACCCTCTTGTGACCCAAGCCGCAGGCGCAACTGGAATAGTGGTTCCTGCTAAAGATTATGGTCACGATATCGATGCAATGCTGAATGCTATAACACCTGAAACTCGTATAGTCTTTATTGCTAACCCTAATAATCCAACTGGCACATTTTTGCCGGCACCAGATATCCTAAGATTCTTAGAGCATGTTCCACGCGATGTACTGGTAATACTGGATGAGGCTTACAATGAATATCTTCCTGATGTATCAAGAGTCGACACTATTAAGTGGTTAGATATTTTTCCAAATCTGCTTATTACCCGTACTTTTTCTAAAATTTATGGAATGGCGGGTATCCGTATCGGATTCGGACTTGCACATGCCGAGCTCTCCGGGTTAATGAATCGGATACGCCAGCCGTTTAATGTTAATAGTATCGGGCTCGCTGGAGCTTTAGCGGCAATAAATGACACAGAATTTGTTAAACGTTCCTATGCTCTTAATCAGGCAGGAATGCTTCAGATAACCACTGGCCTGCGCCAGCTTGGCTTGACCTATATTCCGTCCTATGGAAATTACCTGAGTTTCAGGGTGGAAAACGGAAAAACTGCTGCTGTCTATCAGCACCTCTTACAGAGAGGAGTTATCGTACGCCCAGTTGGTATTTATGAAATGCCAGAATTTCTACGTGTTACTGTCGGCCTTGCATCTGAAAATAATAAATTTTTACAGTTACTTGAAAGCGCAGTTAAAGAGAGTTAGTTCTATCTCCAGAATAATATCTTTAATATAATTAGGTGTCTGATAGCGTATGAGATATAGGTCTTTATCAGGCTAATACGGGAATAAATACATTCAAAATATGAAAGATACTATGCTCAATAAATTGGTAATTATTGGTGTCGGATTAATCGGCGGTTCATTTGCACTTTCACTACGTAAAGCAGGGCTGGTAAAACACATTACTGGTTTAGGCCGAAGTAAAGAAAATCTGCAACAGGCACTGGAACTTGGAATTATAGACGAGATTTCAGATAATTATTCACAGGCTCTGGAAAAAGCAGATCTTGTATTACTTGCCGTGCCGGTTGGACAAACTGCCGAAATTCTTAAGAAAATTAACCCCTACCTGGAACCTCAGACAATTATTTCTGATGTAGGGAGCACGAAACAGGATGTGATTGCAGCTGCCCACTCTTCAATACCAGAGTATTTTAAAAATTTTGTACCGGCTCATCCGATTGCTGGAGCAGAGCTCAGCGGGTCTAGTGCAGCAACTGCTGATTTATTCAAAGGTAAAAGTTTAATCCTGACGCCGTCAGATGAAACCGATAGTGATTCAATAGAAAGCATACAAAAACTATGGCAGGGGTGTGGTGCACATACCTCATTAATGACACCATATCAGCACGATGAAATGCTTGCCATGACAAGTCACCTTCCTCATATCCTGGCATTCACATTTATGAACCATATGCTTTCAAACAGTACTGAAAAAAATGCAGATACACTACTTAATTTTGCTGGTAGTGGTTTTCGCGATTTTACTCGTATTGCAAGTAGCTCTCCTGAAATGTGGAAAGATATTTGCCTTGCAAATCGCAGGCTATTATTACAACAAATCAGGGTTTATCAGAACGAATTAGCACGTATGAATGAAATACTGGAAGACGGTGACGGAGCAGCACTGGAAAAGTTTTTCCTTAATGCTCAAGTAACTCGTGGGAAATTTCTGAAAGACAAACACTAATCTCCAGGTGGCAATGAATGAGAAAATTATCATTGTTGAAACTGGGATAGAGTTCTAACAGAAAAAACTTACGGAAACCGGTGAGGATTTACTTAATTAGGAAAATAAAGCGAGCAGCTGAACCTGTAAACAGCTATATACTCGATCTATAGTTTCGTCAAATATGCAATGCCCTCTTGTCCACAGCTAACGCTGCTTCATGTAAGACTTCAGACAAAGAAGGATGAGCGTGAACAATGCGGGCAAGGTCTTCGCTGCTAGCAGCAAATTCAATTGCTACTACTGCCTCAGAAATCATCTCTGAAACATAGGGACCGATCATGTGCACACCAAGAATTCGATCCGTATCCGCATCCGCAAGGATTTTAATAAACCCGTTAGTTTCACCTAGTGCACGTGCACGACCATTTGCCATAAATGGGAACTGACCTGCTTTGTATTTAATTCCAGATGTTTTTAATTCCTGCTCTGTTTTACCTACCCAGGCAATCTCCGGTGATGTATAAATTACCCAGGGTATGACATCAAGATTTACTGCCGGGAGCTCTTTTGCCTGACCCGCTATCTTCCCAGCAATTTCCTCTGCCACTGCCACGCCTTCCTCTGAAGCTTTGTGTGCCAGCATTGGCCCTCGGACAACATCACCTACAGCATATACATTTAATAGGTTAGTGCGACAGTGAGTATCAACCTGAATGCGGCCACCATCATCAATTTGTAAGCCAACGGAAGCTGCGCCTAGATTAGCAGAATTCGGAACCCTGCCAACGGATACAATCAGTTTATCCACTTCTAGCTTCTGCTCTTTATTAGCGGAATCAAGATAATCCACCATGACTGTATTTTCAGCGGGTTTAATCTCAGTAATCTTAATACCTGTCTGTATCTCTAATCCTAACTCCCTGGTAAATATCTTTTTTGCTTCTTTTGCTACCTGTTCATCAACAGCTGAAAGAAACTCCGGCATTGCTTCAAGAATAGTCACTTCTGATCCGAGCCTCCGCCAGACACTAGCCATTTCCAGGCCAATCACACCTGCACCAATTATTCCTAACCTTTTAGGTGCTTCGGCCAGTACCAGCGCCCCTTCATTATCAAGAACACATTTATTATCGATTAATACGGATGGTAACTGACGTGGTGTTGAGCCTGTTGCAATAATGACGTATTTTGCTTCAACCGTTTCTTCTTTATCGCCATCCTGAATACTAATTCTCCAGTTCCCCTCAGAACTCTTCTCCTTAACAAGCATCCCTCGTCCATGTATTGAGGTAACTTTATTCTTTTTAAACAGCATAGCGATACCGCGGGTAAATGCCTCAACAATTTTCTCCTTACGAGAAATCATTACTGGTATATCAACTGACAAACCCTCCACTGTAATTCCATGAGCAGAATATTTATGCGCAACTCGCTCATAATTCTCTGAAGATTCCAGTAAGGCTTTGGAAGGAATACACCCTACGTTCAAACAGGTTCCGCCAAGGCTTGCCTTTCCCTTTGAATTTTTCCACTCATCAATACATGCCACTTTGTGCCCTAACTGGGCACAACGGATTGCCGCCACATAGCCTCCCGGACCTGCTCCGATAACAACCACATCAAAAGTTTGAGTCATTTTATAGTCTTATAAATTAATGTTAAATATTGATAGTATATTGCAGCCAGTTGTTTTTTAATAAAAATTAATACAGAATTAATCTTCTAGTAACGGGCTCATCGGCGACTCAAGTGCCTCTTTCATTGCTGCAAGAGAGAGTACCGCTTCACGACCGTCTACAATTCTATGATCATAAGACAGCGCAAGATAATTAATCGGACGGATTACCACCTGGCCATTTATTGCTACTGGGCGCTCTTTAATAGCATGAACGCCGAGAATTGCGCTTTGTGGAGGATTGATAATGGGGGTAGACAGCATCGAACCAAATACACCGCCATTTGTAATAGAAAAAGTCCCCCCCGTTAATTCTTCGATCTTAAGCTTACCTTCTTTAGCCCTTTGACCAAAATCATTAATTTGTTTTTCGATCTCAGCCTGTGAAAGACGATCCGCATCACGAAGAATCGGCACAACTAATCCACGCGGACTCCCTACTGCGATACCAATATCGTAATACCCATGATAAATAATATCTTTACCATCCACCGAAGAGTTAACAATAGGAAATTTTTTCAATGCTGCTACTACAGCTTTAACAAAGAATGAGGTAAAACCAAGCTTTACTCCGTGCTCTTTCTTAAATTCTTCCTTATATCGGGCACGAAAATCTATTATCGCTTGCATATCTACTTCATTAAACGTTGTAAGGATTGCTGCTGTAGATTGTGACTGAACCATCCTCTCAGCAATGCGCAAACGTAATCTAGACATAGGCACACGTTTTTCCGGCCGCTCACTCGTTGTTAGCGGGACCTCCTCATCCGTGGAAACCTCCTGAACAGACTGAGGCGCTCCATGTTCAGCTATATCTTCTTTAGTAATACGACCACCGCGACCACTGCCACAAATCGTACTGATCTCTTCAGTATCGAGGTTCCTCTCTGCAGCTACTCTCTTTGCCGCTGGCATCATCACAGGTTTTTCTGTAGCAGTAGATTTCTTGCTAGCAGTTGTTGCTTTTTTAGGAGGAGCTGTGGCCTCAGAATCTATTGTCGCAATAAGCTCACTACTGACTACTGTGGCACCATCACCCTTAATAATTTTTGTCAGTGTGCCGGATACCGGTGCCGGTAATTCTAAAATAACTTTATCAGTTTCAATATCTATAAGGCTCTCGTCCCGCTCAACATACTCCCCTTGCTTTTTATGCCAGGAAATGAGAGTAGCTTCTGCCACCGACTCAGATAATACTGGAACCTTTACTTCAACTTGCATGACTATTCCTTTGAGTTATATTCTCTAGCGAAATGCCGCTTCAATCAATTCTTTTTGCTGAAAATTATGCTTTGCCAGATATCCTGCAGCAGGTGATGCAGAAGAAGGACGTAATGCATAGCCGAGGGTTTGGTTCAGTCCCAGGTGTCGTAATAAATAATGCTGAATTCGGTGCCATGCACCTTGGTTTCCTGGTTCTTCCTGGCACCATAGAACATCCTTTGCCTGCTCAAAACGATCAACCTCAGCTTGAAATTCGTTATGAGGAAACGGATATAACTGTTCAATACGGACAATTGCTATATCTTTAATCTTATGAGCCTTACGGTAAGCTAATAGATCGTAATAGACTCTTCCGCTACAAGCAATAATACGTCTAACTTTTCCTGGATTAAGGTTTTCATCCTCCGGAATAACAGGCTGGAATTTTCCGTTAGCCAAATCTCCCAGGCTGGAAACGGATTCTTTTCGGCGTAACATACTCTTCGGGCTCATGATTATAAGTGGCTTACGTAGCTGACGAATCATCTGGCGCCGTAACAGGTGAAACATTTGTGAAGGTGTTGACGGGACACAAACCTGTATATTGTATTCAGCGCATAATTGCAGATAACGCTCAATCCGGGCCGAAGAGTGCTCAGGGCCCTGTCCCTCATATCCGTGAGGAAGCATCATTACCAGACCACATAACCGACCCCATTTTGCTTCTCCAGACGCAATGAATTGATCAATTACTACCTGAGCACCATTGGCAAAGTCTCCAAATTGTGCTTCCCAGACTACAAGCTCATTAGGTACGGCTGTAGTATACCCATACTCAAAGGCCAGAACCGCTTCTTCTGACAACATAGAATCAATAATCCCAATATCCGGTTGTTCAGGTGCAATGTGACGAAGCGGAATATAAGTTCTGTTATCTAACTGATTCGGATTTTGATTGTGCAAAACGGCATGCCGGTGAAAAAATGTTCCTCTCCCTGAATCCTGTCCGGAAATACGTATAGGAAAACCATCACTCAAAAGTCCGGCATAGGCAAGATTTTCTGCCATACCCCAATCCAAAGATAATTTACCTTCGCCCATCAAACGGCGATCATCAATAATTTTTCTGACTCGGGAATGCAGCTCAAAATTTTCAGGTATATCTGTAAGCCGTTCTGCCAGATATTTCATTTTTTTCATCGGCATTCCGGTCTTTACTTTCTGATTCCATTTAATCGATTTCAGGAAAGGAGCCCATTGCGTTGTGCCCGAATATTTTTTCCCATGAAATATACTCTTATTAGGGTTACTGCCTGCATCCATATCATTACGATAATTGGCAAGCATCTCATCAGCTTCAGAAGCTGCAATAATCCCCTCAGTTTCCAATCTATCAGCATAAAGTTTACGTGTACCGGGATGCTCGTCAATAATTTTGTACATTAACGGCTGCGTGACCATTGGCTCGTCCTGCTCGTTGTGGCCAAGACGACGAAAACAGACCATGTCTATAACCACGTCTTTACTAAATTTCATCCGAAAATCAAGAGCAATTTCCGTTACCATCACTACTGCTTCAGGATCATCACCATTCACATGAAATATCGGAGCCTCAATCATTTTTGAAACTTCAGTGCAATACAATGTGGAACGTGAGTCCCGAGGATCGGATGTGGTAAAGCCAATCTGATTATTAATGATGATGTGTACTGTACCTCCGGTTCCGTAACCACGAGTCTGAGATAGGTTCAGCGTCTCCATCACCACGCCCTGACCTGAATATGCAGCATCACCATGAAGCAATACCGGCAATACCATTACACCCTTTTTATCAAGCAAACGGTGTTGCCGTGCACGTACTGAGCCTTCCACAACAGGATTAATAATTTCAAGATGAGATGGATTAAATGCTAGTGTTGCTCGCATAACACCACCAGGAGTTGATATAGCCGAAGAAAATCCTTGATGATACTTAACATCTCCTGCAGTCAGTTCCTGAACATGGTTATTCTCAAATTCTTGAAACAAATCGGCTGGCATTTTACCTAAAATATTTACCAATACATTGAGTCGCCCTCGATGCGCCATACCAATAACCACTTCCTTCACATCTATTTTTCCTGCACGTTGTAATAAGTTATCTAACAGCGGAATTATGCTTTCACCACCTTCACCGGAAAAGCGCTTTTGTCCGACATAACGGGTATGTAGATATTTCTCTAATCCTTCTGCCGCACTGAGGCGTTCCAAAATATGTCGCTTGTACTTATCAGAAAAATTAGGCTGAGAATGTGTTCCTTCCAAGCGGCTCTGTATCCAGCGCTTCTGCTCAGTATCTGTCATGTACATGTACTCGACTCCGATACTCCCACAGTAGATACCCTGAAGTAATTGCAAAATCTCTCGTAACGGCACAAATTCTGGAGCAACCAGTGAACCCGTATTAAATACGGTATCCATATCTTCTTCAGTTAGTCCGTAGAATTTTGGATCAAGTTCAGGAATATATGGTTTCTGTAATTGTTTTAGCGGATCAAGGTTAGCCTGACGTACACCAAGAAAACGAAAAGCATTGATTATCTGCAATACCGATACCTGCTTACGTTCCTCTGAAATACCCTGTACATGTTGAGATGAACTATGAGCGTTTCTGCGACGTTCTTTTTCTACCCGGATAAATGACTCAATTACTGGGCTGTGAGGAACATCTTTTTCAACCTCACCTTTCCCTAGCTGTAATCCGTCAAAGTATCCACGCCATTCTGGTGGAACCGAAGTTGAGCATTGCAGGTAATTTTCATAAAGCTCTTCAATAAATGGCGCATTTGCACCATATAACACTGAGGTCTTAAATAGTTCCTTAATCATAATTACCGGCTTACTTTAGAGAAAACTAGCAGAACACATTATTTACGTTGTGAAATTGGCAATACTTTTCGTGTGCTCTTGCCAGTATATAGTTGACGTGGACGCCCTATTTTCTGCTCAGGATCAGAAATCATCTCACTCCACTGAGCAACCCATCCTACTGTACGTGCAGTAGCAAATATTGCGGTGAACATAGATGCCGGAATGCCTAGTGCACGCTGAACAATACCAGAATAAAAATCAACATTTGGATAGAGTTTTCTAGAAATAAAGTATTCATCCTCCAATGCAATTTTCTCTAATTTCATTGCAAGTTTGAACAACCGGTCATCCTGTAACCCCAACTCATTTAACACCTCATGACAAGTTTCACGCATCAGCTTTGCTCGCGGGTCAAAATTCTTATATACCCTGTGACCAAATCCTACTAACCTGAAACTGTCATTTGAGTCTTTTGCCCGAGCAATATACTGGCCGATACGGGATTCATCTCCAATCTCTTCCAGCATATTTAAGCATGCTTCATTGGCTCCACCATGAGCCGGCCCCCATAGACAGGCAATTCCCGCAGAGATACAGGCAAATGGATTTGCTCCACTGGACCCTGCCAAGCGAACAGTCGATGTAGAAGCATTTTGCTCGTGATCAGCGTGCAAAATTAAAATTCGGTCTAATGCCCGTGCTAAAACAGGATTAGGCTGGTATTCCTCAGCAGGAACAGCGAACATCATATGCATAAAATTTTGAGCATAGCTAAGATGATTCTGCGGATAATTGAAAGGATGACCAAGATTATATTTATATGCCATCGCAGTAATATTTGGTAACTTTGCAATTAGATGAATAGCTGAATCCTCACGATTTTGTGAGTCCGAAACGTCTAAAGCCTCATGGTAAAATGCCGATAATGCACCAACTACTCCTACCGTCACAGCCATTGGGTGCGCATCACGACGAAACCCCTGATAAAATTTTATCAGTTGCTCATTAACCATAGAGTGCGCATTAATTGATTTTACGAATGAGTCTTTTTCATCAACTGTAGGCAACTCACCTTTCATCAACAACCAGCATACTTCCATAAAATCACAATGCTCAGCCAGCTGTTCAATTGGGTAACCTCGATAAAGTAATATCCCTTTTTCACCGTCAATAAAAGTTATTTCAGAGCTGCTACTGGCTGTAGAAAGAAAACCTGGATCATAGGTGAACATGCCACTCTTCGCATGTAATTTACGAATATCTATTACATCAGGTCCCATGCTCCCTGACAGAATCGGAAATTCGGCGGGTAGCTCATTATTTCCCAGATCCAGCTTAGCTACTTTTTTTTGATCCATATAACATCTCCACTATTTAATGCTTATTGAACAACCTTTGCAGATTGAATCAACTTGTCTGTAAAAGTTGCAATACCGGCTGCAGTTTTATATCTTCCACCTTCTTCTTTGACGTAATCATATCCCATAAATCATTGTCAGGAAGGCTCAGTAATGTATCAAAGTGCTTCAATTCAATCTCATCGAGCTGCATATAATGTTTATCCACAAATCCCTGCAACACGATATCCAGCTCAAGCATACCTCGGCGGCAACGCCAACGTATACGATCCAGCTCTTTCATACTGTTCTTTTTACCATCATACCCTTTATCTTGTTTATAGCTTTAGTTGGATTTAACCCCTTAGGGCATGTATCGACGCAGTTCATAATTGAATGACAGCGGAACAGACGGTACGGGTCCTCAAGATCGTCCAGCCTCTCAGCTGTTGCCTGATCACGACTATCAGCAAGGAAACGATATGCCTGTAACAATCCGGCAGGACCGACAAATTTATCAGGATTCCACCAAAATGAGGGGCATGCTGTGGTGCAACAGGCACAAAGCACACACTCATATGCGCCATCAAGCTCTGCCCTTTCTTCTGGAGATTGTAACCGTTCAGTTTCTGGAGGCGGGTCATTATTAATGAGATAAGGTTTAACTGACCGATACTGCTTAAAAAATTGGGTCATATCCACTATCAAGTCACGTATTACAGGTAATCCTGGAAGCGGTCGTAGCTCTACCGGTTCTTTTAAACCAGCAACTGGGGTAATACAAGCTAGCCCGTTACGCCCGTTAATATTCATCCCATCAGAACCACACACACCCTCCCTGCAGGACCGGCGCAAGCTCAGACTGTCATCAACCGTCTTGATACGTATCAACGCATCAAGCAGCATTTTATCAGCCGGATCCAGTTCGATGTCGTAGTCCTGCATATAAGGCTTTTTATCCTTGTCAGGATCAAACCGGTAAATTGAAAAACGCATACGTAGCCCCAAATCTAAATAAATTAAATATCTTATTAAAACAATTATATATGGATATATATTAATCCACTATCTAATATATTTTTCGCTTAAATATTTAGTAAGTTCTTGCTTTTGGTGGAAATGATTCCACAGTTAACGGCTTTAAGCGTACCGGTTTGTAATCTAGCCGCCGACCTTCGCTGAAGTACAGTGTATGCTTAAGCCACTTATCATCATCCCGCTTAGGAAAATCTTCACGAGCATGAGCCCCGCGACTTTCATTACGTGCTTCTGCTGATACCATAGTAGCCAAGGCTACCTCTGCCAGATTGCTAAGCTCTAGTGCCTCCACACGTGCAGTATTAAACACCTTACTTTTATCTTTAATTTCAGTATTTTCTATCTGCTCTGCAATCTCACTTATTTTTTCCACCCCTTCTTTCAGCAAATCAGGAAAACGAAACACGCCACAATGTTCCTGCATGGTCTTGCGTAAAGCCTCACCGGCCTGAGCTACATTCTCGCCGTCTTTTTGATTATCCAGCCGAGCAAGCCGAGCCAATGACCTATCTACGGAGGCTTCACTCAATTTCTTATGATGCGAATTCTTTTTCAAATCTTCAATAATCTGTTTTCCGGCAGCTCGTCCAAATACAAGGATATCAAGCAATGAATTAGTTCCTAGGCGATTGGCACCATGAACTGAAAGACAGGCACACTCACCAACTGCATATAAACCCTGTACCACCTCTTCAGGTCCTGTTTTATATGGAGCGACTACCTGCCCGTGTAAATTTGTGGGAATCCCACCCATCATGTAATGTGCCGTAGGTATGACTGGAATTGGTTCATCAATTGGATCTACCTGTGCAAACTTAATAGCAATTTCACGGATACCGGGTAACCGCTTATTTATAACATCTGCATCAAGATGATTAAGTTTTAATAGCAGATGGTCCGCGTTATTTCCGCAGCCGCGCCCTTCTTTAATCTCCATGGTCAGTGCACGTGAGACCACATCTCGACTTGCAAGGTCTTTTGCGTTAGGTGCATATCGTTCCATAAAACGCTCGCCATCCTTATTAAGAAGGTACCCACCTTCTCCGCGTACAGCTTCGCTGATAAGCACACCGGCGCCATATACACCGGTAGGGTGAAACTGCCAGAACTCCATATCTTCCAGCGGAACCCCGCTACGCGCCGCCATACCAAGACCATCGCCCGTATTGATAAAAGCATTAGTGCTGGCCTGAAAAACACGGCCCCCACCCCCTGTAGCCAACAATACTGCCCTCGCCTCCAGTGCTACAACATCTCCCGTCTCCATTTCAAGCGCCGTTACTCCGGTTACATCTCCCTGCTCATCCCGGATCAAATCTAGCCCCATCCACTCAACAAAAAACTGGGTATTAGCATGTACATTACGTTGATATAATGTATGCAATAAAGCATGTCCAGTACGGTCTGCTGCAGCGCAAGAGCGTGTTGCCTGTGCCCCTCCAAAATTTTGAGACTGCCCTCCAAATGGCCGTTGATATATTTTTCCGTTCTCCAACCGGTCAAACGGCATCCCAAAATGCTCCAGTTCGTAAACCACTTCACTTGCCTGACGGCACATAAATTCAATAGCGTCCTGATCACCGAGATAATCAGAACCTTTCACCGTGTCATACATATGCCAGTGCCAATTATCCTCAGTTACATTACCTAACGATGCAGCAATGCCACCTTGCGCTGCTACAGTATGTGAACGAGTAGGAAAAACTTTAGACAATACTGCAACATTAAACCCCGCTTCCGACAACTGAAGGGCAGCACGCATACCAGCTCCACCCGCTCCGACTATTACCACATCAAATTTTCTTTTTACTATTGCCATACCAACTAACCCCACATAATTTCAATAGCCCATACGGCATAGAA
>Ga0308019_10000878_pt1 | contig 18704 bp, 18 predicted proteins | sample Neamet284_FD_203135 | JGI IMG/M metagenome (GOLD analysis project Ga0308019, IMG submission 203135) | Marine microbial communities from water near the shore, Antarctic Ocean - #284 | ecosystem: Environmental > Aquatic > Marine > Unclassified | place: Southern Ocean | collected 2014-10-01 | reverse complement strand
AGTAAGTAATAATACTTTATTTGAAAAAAAATTAGAAATAACCACAGACAATCAAATTTCATCACCATACTGGCTGACTAGAGAAGGCACACTAGGGATGTATAAAGTGGATAATGAGGATCTAAAGGGTTTACCTGAAACTCCGTTAGCTATAAAAGTCGAAATAAAGCTAGAAATAAATGGTACAGAATTAAATATAGTTGTTGATGCAAATAATAGGATTACAGATCCTGTTCAAGGAGAGGTAGTAACTCCCTTCACTATTGTTCCAAAAGTTACTATTAAACTTGATCAACCTGTATATATATTTCCCGATTCAAAACCAAAGCAAATTCCTGTTTTAATAACTGCGCATAAAAATAATATTAAAGGCACTCTAAGTCTTGAAATACCAGAAGAGTGGACAGTTAAACCCAGTCAATACTTGGTAGATATTTCAAAAAAAAATCAACAAAAAAATTATTTATTTGAAGTTTATTCTAGTAATAAAAATAACTCAGGTTTTATAAAGCCAATTATTAATTCAAATAACAAAGAATACTCTAATCAACTAATAACTATTGATTATCCCCATATTCCAAAACAATTTATTGTAAAGCCAAGTATTGCTAAAGTTTTTGGAATTGATTTAAAAAATAATATTAGTAAAATTGGTTATTTAATGGGTGTAGGAGATAAAATACCTGAAACATTAGAAAATATTGGAATAGAGGTAGTTAATATTGATCCCTCTAAAATAATTTTAGAGAATCTTTCAAATTTTAAAACAATAGTAATTGGTATTAGAGCATTTAATGTAATTAGTGAATTAAGTTTTAAAAATGAAGTTTTATGGGAATTTGTAAAAAATGGAGGGACTTTAATTATTCAATATAATACTAGTAGAGGATTAAAAACAAATAATATCACCCCTTATAAGTTAATACTATCCCGAGATAGAGTTACAGATGAAAATTCAAAAGTTTATTTTTTAAATAAATCTCATCCGATATTTAATTTTCCTAATAAAATAACAAGTGATGATTTTAAAAATTGGGTTCAGGAACGGGGTTTGTACTTTCCAAACTATTGGGATGAAAATTTTGAACCACTCATAGAAATGAATGATATTAATGAAACAAAAAAAAGAGGAAGCCTTCTAGTTGCCCCATATGGTAAAGGTAAAATAATCTATACTGGCCTTAGTTTTTTTAGAGAATTACCTGCTGGAGTTCCCGGAGCATATAGACTTTTTGTTAATTTAATAAATTACGGACATGAATAAGGTTAAAAATAAAATATACATATTACTAGTTGGAATAAATTTTTTTTACTGGTTTATTTTTTATTCCATAACGAATAATTATAGCTAATGATAAATATTGATTGGTTCCTTTTAGTTGGAACACTCCTTTTTATTGCATTTTATGGTGTTTGGAAAAATCAAAACCATTCATCTATTAAATCATATATAAAAGGTGATAATAAAGCCAGGTGGTGGACTGTAGGTTTCTCAGTAATGGCTACTCAAGCAAGTGCAATCACATTTCTTTCCACACCAGGACAAGCTTATAGTGATGGAATGGGTTTTGTTCAATTTTATTTTGGACTTCCATTTGCAATGATAATTATATGTCTATTTTTTTTACCAGTATATCAAAAACTTAATGTTTATACAGCCTACGAGTTTTTAGAAAAGAGGTTTGACTTAAAAACTAGAACTTTAACTGCTATTTTATTTTTAATTCAAAGAGGCTTAGCAGCTGGTATTACAATATATGCTCCTGCTATAATTTTAAGTGTAGCTCTTGGATGGGATTTAAAAATTTTAGTTATACTGATTGGGATTATAGTCATTTTTTATACTTTAATTGGGGGAACCAGTGCAGTAAATGTCACTCAAAAACAACAAATGATTATAATTATCATTGGATTGATTTCGGCTTTTTGGATAGCTCTAATTAAAATGCCTGAAAATATTGATTTTACAAAGGTTCTCAAATTAGCAGGATATAATGAAAAACTAGATGTGTTAGATTTTAGCATCGACCCTAGTAATAGATATACATTTTGGAGTGGAATAACAGGTGGTCTATTCCTTGCACTTTCATATTTCGGAACGGATCAAAGTCAAGTTCAAAGATATCTTTCAGGGAAATCACTTAAAGAGAGTCAAATGGGGTTAATCATGAATGGTTTTCTTAAAGTTCCATTTCAATTTTTCATTCTTTTAATTGGTGTAATAGTATTTGTATTTTACCAGTATGAAACACCTCCGATTCATTTTAATTCAAAAAACATAATAGAGTTAAAAAAATCAAATTATGCAAACGATTATTTTCAAGTTGAAAAAGAATATAAGTTAACTCAAGATAAAAAGCATGAGGTTTTATTGAATCCACTATTTTTTGAAAACGAAAACTTAAAAAAAGATTATTTAAAACTTGAATTAGATAATAGAAAACAAAGAGAACAAGTAAATAGTTTAATTCTAAAAAATGATAAAGATGCTTCAACTAATGATACAGATTATGTTTTTATAACGTTTATTATCAGTCATTTACCAAATGGAATAATAGGCCTACTCTTGGCTGTTATATTTGCAGCTGCTATGAGCTCAACAGCTTCTGAATTAAATGCTCTTTCAGCTACAACTCTAATTGATTTATATAAAAGACACACACCTAACCTGTCAGCAAATCATTATGTGAATATGGCTAAATTATTTACCTTAATGTGGGGTGTAATTGCTATAGTTTTTGCTTCTTTTGGTAGCTTTTTTGAGGATAACTTAATTCAATTAGTTAATATAATTGGATCCATTTTTTATGGAACAATTCTTGGTGTGTTTTTAGTAGCAATATTTTTTAAAAAAATTAATAGTAATCCTGTTTTTTATGCAGCGATTGTTTCAGAATTAACAGTAATTTCTTGCTACCTAATTGATCACTATTTATTTGACTTATTTGGCTATCTATGGCTAAATGTAATAGGATCTATTTTAACTATTGCTTTTGCATATTTATTTCAAGAAATTGAAAATAATAAAAAAAACCTCACTATTAAGCGAGGTTTTTAATTTAAGAATACAAATTTTGTCTATTTAGACCAATTCTCTATTGATTCTTTATTCATCTTTAAGTAATCACCATTACCAGATATTTTAGCTAATTCATATGATTTTTTCGCAGCTTCAATAGCAGCTTCATTATCACCTAAACCTGCTAAAATCAATGAATATTGTCTTAGATGAAAATATTTATTATTTCCTTTATCAATTGCCATTTCCATCCAATTTTTAGCTTGATTGAGATCCAAGCCACTGTTTAAAAAATATACAGCTGAACTATAATAATCTGAGGCCTTTGGATTGTTTGATAAAGTCTTATCTATAGAAGCCATTGTTTTTTTAACAGTAGGGACCTTGATTAAAGTAGTAACCATTGTGTTTTCCCATGATATTGTAAGCTCTACATTATTATTTGTTAGATTTTCAAGTCCAATAGTAAACGATTTTACAGACTTTTCTGTTTTTGTAGCTGAAGATTCAGAAACTACAGCGATTTGATTAGCATCCCAAACTTTTGGAAGTGACCAATTATCACTTTTTTTATAAAAAAATACTTCCCACATTTTTTTTCCAGGACGAGTATATAGAGCATAAGTACCTTCAGGAATTTCAACACCAGATATAATTACTGGATCTGAAAAACTAATTTTTGTATTAGCATTAGCTCCAGTTCTCCACAATTCACCGTAAGGAACTAGGTTACCCATAACTTCTCTACCGCGCATTGCAGGTCTTGAATATTCAATTTTAATATCAGTGAGACCGACAGTTTGAATAATTGTAGCAGAAGGACTAGGTTTAGGAGAAAGTACTTGAGCCACGTTAAAAAATGGAACAAATAATAGCAATAATAGAATTTTTTTCATGTTTTTAATTTTTATTTATGAGTAAATTTAATAACTAAATTTTTATGTTCGTCCCAATTAAAGATTAATTAATTTTTTATGAATAATAATGACTAATCGTATTTTTAGTTTTATTGTTTAGCCATCAGATTTAATATATTTAATTAACGGAATTATTACGTTTTATTATCCTTCAAAAAAATCAATTAATCTTTAATAATGATCTTAAAAATTGAAATAAATATTAAAAATTAATAAATACATCTAGTATATTTGTTAAAATTTTTCATGAAAATTTATACAAAAACTACTTTTCAAAAGTTGCCTATTTCTATTGATCAGGCATGGGATTTCCTGTCCGACCCAAAAAACCTACAAACTATAACACCTAAATATATGGGCTTTAAAATCATTGGTGGATCAGAAAAAAAAATGTTTTCAGGTCAAATAATACAATATATAGTTAAGCCTATACTAGGTATATCAACAAAGTGGGTTACTGAAATAACTCATGTTAAAGAAGGTTCATATTTTGTTGATGAACAAAGGTTTGGTCCATATTCATTATGGCATCACAAGCATTTTATAAGAGAAATTGAAGGTGGTGTCGAAATGGAAGATATTATTGATTATAAGTTACCTTTTGGTTTTTTAGGTCAATTAATTCATCCAATAATAGTAAAACCAAAACTTGATGAAATATTCAATTACAGGTTTAATAAATTAATTGAAATATTTGGTGAATATGGTAAAACAGACTCTTATACTAGAAACGAATTATTAAAAAATATTATATGAAAAAAAATATACTTGTTATTGGGGGTAGCTCAGGAATTGGATTAGAAATTGTGAGACAACTACATGAGGAACATAATGTTTATGTTGCCAATAGGACAAATGAATCTTTGAGCAACTTCAAACATGAATTCATCAAAGTTGATATAATTGAAGAAACCATTGATTCTTCTCTACTTCCTGAATCATTAGATGGTCTTGTATATTGTCCAGGAACCATAAATCTTAGACCTTTTAGAGGTCTTAAGCCTGAAACTTTCATCTCAGATTTCAATATTAACGTAATGGGAGCTGTTAAAAATATACAAGCAGTTTTAAAAAATTTAAATCAATCAAAACACTCCAGTATTGTTTTGTTTAGTACAGTAGCTGTTCAAACAGGAATGCCATTCCATTCTTCTATAGCCGCCTCAAAAGGAGCAATTGAAGGATTGACGAGATCTTTAGCTGCAGAGTTTGCTCCAAAAATATCTGTTAATGCAATTGCACCATCCATAGTAGATACACCACTATCAGATAAATTTTTAAATAATGAAGCTAAAATGGAAAGAGCTGTTGAAAGACACCCACTTAAAAAGGTTGGTTCACCAAGTGAATTAGCTAAAGCTGCGATTTTTCTACTAACAAACTCATCATGGATTACAGGTCAAGTAATTGGTGTTGACGGAGGAATTGGAAATCTTAAGATTTAGATTCTTGTTATTTTAGCTCCAATAGCCTTTAACCTTGAATCTATATTTTCGTATCCTCGATCAATTTGTTCAATATTATGGATTGTACTCGTTCCTTTAGCGGAAAGCGCTGCAATTAAAAGAGAAATTCCTGCCCTAATATCTGGAGATGTCATTACAGTTGATTTTAATTGAGACTTGAAATCATGACCAATAACAGTGGCTCGATGGGGATCACATAAAATTATTTTAGCACCCATATCTATAAGTTTATCTACAAAAAATAACCTGCTCTCAAACATTTTTTGATGTATTAATAAACTCCCTCTAGCCTGAGTAGCAACAACTAAAATTATACTTAGTAAGTCTGGAGTAAATCCAGGCCATGGACCATCTGAAACAGTCAACACGGATCCGTCAATATAACTTTGAACCTCGTATCCGTTTGTGTGAGCTGGGATATAAATATCATCATTTACTTTTTCTAATTGAATTCCCAGTTTTTTAAATACTGAAGGGATTTGTCCTAAATAATCCCAATTAACATTTTTTATGGTCAATTCACTTTTAGTCATAGCTGCAAGACCAATCCAACTTCCAATTTCTATCATATCAGGAAGTAAAGTATGAGAGGTTCCATTTAACTTATCGACACCGTGAATTGTAAGTCGATTTGAACCAATTCCAGATATTTTAGCACCCATACTTACAAGCATCTTACATAATTGCTGAAGATAAGGCTCGCATGCAGCATTATATATTACTGTTTTTCCTTTAGCTAAAACTGAAGCCATTAATATATTTGCAGTTCCAGTAACTGAAGGTTCATCTAAAAGCATCTCAGCTCCTCTAAGATTATCTGCTGATACAGTATAAAAATAATCTTCTTTGTTGTAGTTGAATTTAGCGCCTAACTTGATAAATCCCTCAAAATGTGTGTCTAATCTTCTTCTCCCTATTTTATCACCGCCTGGTCTAGGTATACTTCCAATTCCAAACCTACCCAATAAAGGTCCTACGAGCATTATTGATCCCCTGAGCCCTTTCCCATCAACTTTAAACTGATCAGATTCTAAGTAATCAATATCAATATTAGAAGCCTGAAATTCATATTTTCCTTTTTCTAATTTTTTAATTAAAACTCCAAGATTTTTTAGAAGAGATACTAATTTATTAACATCAATTATATCTGGAAGATTATCGATAGTTACTTTATCTGCTGTTAATAGTAAAGCACATAAAATCTGAAGAGCCTCATTTTTTGCTCCCTGAGGAACAATAGAACCAGATAATTTATTTCCACCTTCAATTTTAAAGCTTCCCATTACATAAAATACTTAATAGCGACTTCTTTTGTTTCTGTAGTTATTCTTTTTGATTATGGTGTTGTTTGACTTAGGGCCATTACCGTTCTTAGATCTGGCTTTTAAAAACTCCGAAGATTGAGTTAATGGTAATAACTCTTCTTTAACTTTTAATTCATCCTCTGATAATTCTTTTAAGTGACCAAAAATCAATGCATCTTCAACAGTATCTTTATTCCAGTTAAGAAAACATTTCTTCATATGATTGGCAATTGTAAAGACTAATGCATCTTTCATCTCTCCATCATCCCAACTTCTTGCTACTTTAATCATTTGGCTTATATTATTGCCGTAAAACCTATATTTTTGTTTGCTAACAGGATAAGCAATTCTTTTAGGTCTTGCCCTAAGAACCTCTTCTTTTAGCTTTTCAAAGGGAGAGTCAACGTCTAATTTAAAATCAGACATTATAAATAATTGATCCCAAAGTTTGTGTTGAAAATCTGGAACATCACGAAGGTGAGGATTTAAGTTCCCCATTACGTCTATAACTGCTTTAGCCGTCTTATTTCGCTCATCTTTACTCTCTATTTCATGAATTTGATCAATCATTAAATGAATGTGGCGTCCGTATTCTGGAATAATAAGAGGTTTGCGTTTTGTGTTGTACTGTAACGCTTCCATATTAAATATTTTATTAAGTAAGATTAAGTTTGCAAATTAATAAAATTTCATCGATTTACTAGAGTGCAATGACACCTTTAAATTTAGAAACTTGTTTATATATATCAATTACAGATTCTGGATTCTCCATTTTCAAACTTATACTGAGGCTTATGAAATTATTTTTAGATGATTTTTTTGTTGAAAAAATAGCATTCATACCTTTAAAAATATCCTTAATAAGCTCCTTATTAATTTCTTTTTTTTTAATAATAAATTTAAACAGATAATTACCAGGCCATTTTTGAGATATTTTTAGATTTTCTAAAAATCGTGGATAAAATTCTTCATCAACCATAAATTGAAGTATTGAGTAGTTTAACTTTGTGTAAATATAGCTTAAAAATATTCCTTTGAATTTAAATAAAATTGTTATTACAGGTGCTCCAGGGACTGGAAAAACATCAATTATAAATGTTTTGAAATCTAGAGGCTACTTATGCTTTGATGAGATTTCAAGAACTTTAATTAAATGGGGATATGAAAATGGAATAAATAATTTTTTTAAAGAAAAACCCAGTTTGTTTAATAAAAAAATTCTTGAAGGAAGAATAAATCATTTCAATGAATCAAATAGAATTAAAAATTCTAAGCATAATTTAATTTTTTTTGACCGAAGTATTTATGACACTCTTGCATATCAAAAGGTTTTAAATAAATCATTTATTCTTCCAAATGAATATACTAAATATGGTTATCAAAAGATTTTTATTTTACCTACATGGAATAAGATATTTTTAAATGACAATGAAAGATTGGAGAGTTTTGAAGCTTCAAGAGAGATTGATAAATCTATTAGATCAACCTACAGCCATTATAATTATAAGCTCAATGATGTTTCAAAAACAACTATTGAAAATAGAGTTGATTATATACTTAATTCCTGTTTATGAAAAATATTAAAAATGTATTATTAGAATATTGGGGTTATAACAAATTTAAAGATCAACAAGAAGTAATAATTAATTCAATTATATCAGGAAGCCATACTCTAGTTTCACTCCCAACAGGAGGAGGTAAATCATTGTGCTATCAGCTTCCATCCTTAATTATTGGGGGTACTACTTTAGTTATCTCACCATTAATTGCGTTAATGGAAGATCAAGTTAGAGCTCTAAGTGAAATAGGTATTTCTTCTTTTTATTTTAAATCTGATTCAAAAAATTTGACAACAGATCAACAATTAGATAATTGTATATATGGAAATTATAGTATTGTCTACTGTTCGCCTGAAAAATTAAAAAATACTGAATTTTTAAATAAAATAAGTCGTGCAAAAATTAAACAAATAGCAATAGATGAAGCTCACTGCATCTCTGAATGGGGTCATGAATTTAGACCATCATATAGAAATATTAAAGATTTAATAAAAATTTTTCCAAAAGCTACAGTAACAGCATTTACAGGGTCTGCAAACCTGAAAGTTAAAAATGATATAATTGAAAATTTAGAGTTAACTAAATTTAATATAATCGAATCCTCATATGAAAGGAAAAATATATTTTATGAAATAAATCATGTAAAAGATAAAATTAATAGCTTGTTTAAACTTATTGATAATCAAAGCTCAATAATATATTGCAATACAAGAAAATCAACTGAATATATTACAAAAAAACTGTCTAATAAAGGTTTTTCTGTTGACTATTTTCATGGAGGACTTTCTTTAAAAGAAAAAAAAGAAAAGTTAATTAAATGGCAGTCTGAAAAGATTAAAACAATTGTTGCAACTTCAGCTTTTGGAATGGGGATAGATAAATTTAATGTAAGAAAAGTAATTCATTATGACATCCCTAAAAGTATTGAAAATTATTATCAAGAGTCAGGAAGAGCAGGAAGAGATGGGAGGAAATCAAAAGCTATTTCATTAATTTCATCTGAAGATAAAAAACTATTTATTAGTCAAAACATCGATAGTCTACCGACTAAAACAGATTTAATTAATACTTATAAAAAATTGTGCACTCACCTACAAATATGTATAGGTGAGGGAGAAAACGATTATTTTGATTTTAATTTTAATTTTTTCTGCACGAAATACAATATTAACAGAAGAACTACTCATAGTATTTTTCGTTTTTTAGAAAATAACGGATTAATAGTTTTAAATTATATTTTAAAAAAGAAAATAAAAATTCACATTCATGCAGGTTCTAAAGAAATAAAGGATAGCATTAAACTTTCAAATCCACAATCTAAAGTCATAGAGTCTTTACTTAGGTTTTATCCAAATATATTGGATAAAAAAATTGAGATATCAGTTGAAAAGTTAGTAAAACTTACCGGGCTTAAAATAAAAGACATAAATGAATATCTTAAGTTTTATAACAATATGAATTTAATAGATTTGGATATTGTAAATTCTGATATTCAATTACTCTGGTTAAAGCCTAGAGAGGATAATTTTACAATAAATCCCTTAATTAAAAAACTAGAAGAAATAAATAAAAATAAAAAAATAAAATTTGACAGAGTTATTGATTTCATTTATGATGATGAAAATTGTAAAACAATAGAATTATTAAGATATTTTGGAGAAAAGAAAACAATTAATTGTAAGAATTGTAGTTCGTTTAACTGTAAATAATTAAAAATAAATTTAAAATTTAAAAATAATGAAACCTAAGGTTGTCTTTTTTGGAACTCCAAATTTTGCTGTTGGAATATTAGATGAAATACATCAAAAAAAATACATAATTGATGCTGTAGTAACCTCTCCAGATCGAAAATCAGGAAGAGGCCGAAAAATCACTTTTTCACCAGTTAAAATTTATTGTTTAGAAAAAGACATAAAGTTATATCAACCAGAAAATCTTAAAGACGAATCATTTATTTCTGAACTCAAACTTCACTATTCTGATTTATTTGTAGTCGTGGCATTTAGAATGATTCCAAAAATTGTCTGGACTATTCCAAAAAAAGGAACTTTTAATCTTCACGCATCGCTATTGCCAAGTTATAGAGGAGCTGCTCCTATAAATTGGGCTCTAATTAATCAAGAAAAAATTACTGGCGTAACAACATTTTTAATTGATGAGAATATTGATACAGGAAGAGTTTTGTTAAAAAGTAAATACACCATTAGCAATAATGAAACTTTTGATTCACTTCATGATACTTTAATGAAAATTGGAAAATCTCTAGTAATTAAGACAATTCAAAAATTATATACTAATAGTTTAACTCCTATTAATCAAACTAATAATAAACTTCAAAAGATTGCTCCAAAACTTACAAAAGAAAACACAAAGATTAACTGGAATAATTCTTTAAGTCAAATTGTATCATTTATAAATGGTTTGAATAGTTACCCCGGTGCATGGAGTAATATCATATATGATAAAAACATCAATAGTTTTAAGATTTTTGAAAGTGAATATGAATACACAAATCACAATTTTAAAAAAAATGAACTTATCGTTGTCAATAAACAAATTAAAATTTATCATGAAGAAGGGTTTTTAATAGTTAAAAACCTACAGCTTTCAAATAAAAAAAGGCTGTCAAACACACAATTATTGAATGGTTTTACCTTTGAAACTGGTGTTTTAGTCTCCTAAATAGCGGTATTATCAACAATAAGTTGCAGTTATTAACAAAAAAGAGCTTTTTACTGTACTTTTCTTTTGCATTCTAGCTAAAGGTTATAATTTGTAGAGTATAAAACATTTAATCTTAATTATTATGAACAAAACAGAATTAATAGATGCGATGGCTTCTGATGCAGGTGTATCTAAAGCTGCTGCTAAAAAAGCATTAGAATCTTTCTTAGGAAATGTAAGTGGAGCCCTTAAAGGCGGAAATCGAGTTTCATTAGTAGGATTTGGATCATGGTCAGTAAATAGACGTGCTGCTCGAGATGGTCGTAACCCTCAAACAGGTGCAACGATTAAAATTGCTGCAAAAAATGTAGTAAAATTCAAAGCAGGAGCAGAATTATCTGGATCTGTAAACTAAAGAGTAAACTACTTTTAAGTAAAGGCTCCATTATTATGGAGCCTTTTTTTTATGACTAATTTTAAGACAGTAGTTAATTATGTTGAAAAAAGGGTATGTTTTAGTTGCAACACCCAATATCATTGGAGATTTTTACTTTCACAGAACAGCGGTTTTTCTTGTTGATAGTAGTGAAGAGTCTATCATGGGTTTTATTATTAATAAAAAATTAGATTATTCCTTAAATGAAGTCACTAATCAACTAAAAAAAATATTTCCTTTATACTATGGAGGTCCAGTAGAAACTGATAGTTTATTTTTCATATATAATTCTAAAATTAAATTAAGAGGAACTATACAGGTATCTGAAGATCTATGTTGGGGAGGAGATTTTGATGAAGTTATTAAATTGATAAATAACAATAAAATATCTAATGAAGACATCAAGTTCTTTTTAGGTTATTCTGGTTGGAGCCCAACCCAATTTAAAGCTGAAATAAGAGAAGAAAACTGGGAGATTATTAAAAATATAAATTTAGACTTAGTTTTATCAAATAAAACTGAGGATGTTTGGAAAAATTATTTAAAATCAATTGGAGGGAAATATCTTATATGGTCAAATAGTCCAGAAAATCCAAATCATAATTAACTTAAGCTAGTTTTAACAAACGATTTAAAAATCTCAGGCAAACGTTTTGTTTTATATATTTTTTTTCTGTAACTGGATACTGGACTTATTCCCTTATCTAAAGATAATACTGACATTTCTTGGGCAATCTGAAGTTCAAAAACACCAAATGATTCATAAGAAAAATCAATATTATTATTTTTCAGATATTCAATAAACAAATCAGACAATACTATTGATTCTTTTCCAATATTTACCGGTGGACAAATAATCTTCCCCTCTTGAAGCAAAAAAATATTACCCAACACAGACCCTATAACATTCTTCTTGTTATTTAAAATAATATTATCATCACAATTATTTTCAAATGATTCAATAGAAGCAATTCTTTTTATGTCTTTCTGTATATAGGAAATAGATCCAAATTCCTGATCAGTTAAATTATAATCTTTGAATAATGACATTTCTTTAATAGATGAAAAATCTTGATTAATAAAAGATTTAGCTTTTGTGGTGAAAATTGCTAAAATTAAATTGGGCTGAAAATTGTTAATAGTTGACTCGTTAATATTTGCAAACTTTAAATGAATCATTAAATATTTTTCATTTGAATCAATAAAAAGTTTTTCTATTTCTTTGACAAAATAATCAAGTGTATATTCCATTGGAATTACCAATCTTAGTCTTCTTAATTGGGACATCATCATAAAATAATGTTGTTCCCAAAAGATGATATGATTCCCCTCCCATCTTAATTTAAAATCAAAAACAGGGTTAGTAATAAAAGATTTAATAAAATTTTGAGGAATAGTGTTATAATTAGAGTAAACCTCTCCATTAATGTTAATCATAGAATCAACTTGAACCTAAAACTTGTTTTAAAGAAGAAACTAAATTCTCCCATAACATCTTAGATTCTTCAAGCTCATCTTCATCAGAAAAATCCGAAATAATTAAAGATACGTCTTTAGTGATTTCATCAACTTGAATTTTAAATTCGAAATAAACTTCATCTGCATCTTCTTCGTCGTTCAACCACTGAAACCTAACTCTCTCGTTATTTTTCTTTTGAATTAATTTTGCAGTTTCTTCTCCATCATCCCAAAAGAAAGTAAAATCCTCGCCTCTTGAATTAACATCATCAGCAAACCACTCTGATAATCCAGACGGTGTAGATAGGTATTGAAAAAGGAGTTGCGGAGAAGCATGAAAATCAATCTCTAGGGTAAATGGTATACGCTTACTCATAACTTAAAATTTTTGGTCAATATATAAAAAAAGAAATAGTTTATCCTTCCATTAACTTAAAATTTACTAATCATTGTGTTTAAATAAAGCTTTAACTATATTTGTCCGCAATGGCGAGGTAGCTCAGCTGGTTAGAGCGTCGGATTCATAACCCGGAGGTCGGGGGATCGTGCCCCCCTCTCGCTACAATTTTAAAATCATGTAAATAATTACAAATAAATTTTAAAGTAAAAATATAATACGTGATTTAAAACAATTTAGATTCAGTCAACAAGAAAAGTTTGAAGTATTATTGTTTTCTTCCAGCAGATACGACTGACGTGGATCCACTTGAACTTGAAGCATTTGAACTTGAAGTTCCACCAGAGGAAACTACAGACCTTGTTACAGTTGGAATTGAATTTGTAGAACTGTTTCCTTGACTTGAGTATCCATTATCTGAATTGGTTGGTCCTTTATAAACTCGAGTATCTCTAATCCCTCCATTATTAGTATAAGCTCTTGTGTCATTTCTAGAATTACGGGTCATCCATGAACTATTTGTTCGGGGATTTTTAACAACCTTAAACTTCTTTCCATTTTTAACTAAGACAGTGAGAATGTCATCTCTAACAGGTTTTGAACTTTTGCTGGAATTACCCATTAAATCGGCTAATTCAGATGGCTCTACCGCATTATTTCCTAATAACTCAAGTTGCCTATTTATATATAAATTTTCATTAGCTAATCTAATTGAATACTGAGTTAAATTAGTGAAATAGTCTGATCCAAAAATGAACTTAACTTTAGGTTTGAACCACTCATAATCTCCAAAAGGCAAGATTAGATCCTCTCTCCATTTATTCCATGTTAAGAACCTATTGTCGTACAATTCTTGGTACGAATTCCATCCGTATCTTCTCATAGAATTTAGATTGAAATAATTAAAATACCATGATCTATTGGAGTTTGTGACAAAAGATATATAATTGGTAACTAAATCTGGTTTCTTTAAAAATAGATTACGAACACTAATTGGATCTTCCATAATATTTAAATCATAGTTTAATTTAAACTCTTCCTTAATAGCGTTTTCAAGATTTGATTGAGAATAACTAAAAAAATTAACAGTTATAAAAAGGAAAACAAATGATTTAAATATTTTCATAAAAATAATATCTTTGTCTAAGATAGCTAATTATGATTCATTGTGATTACTAAAATAATAAATATTAATTTTACTGAAAGTATTTTATAATATATGCTTAATTCAAATTTCAAAAAGTTTTTTTTAATTATCGTTCTATTACTTGTAAAATGTAGTTCTGAGGATACAATTGAAATATTAGTTGAAGAAGAGACTGTTGAACCTCAATTATATAGTTGTGTTGATTATACTAATGTCGATGATAAAGATTTAATGAGCTATTGGAACCTATTTGTTGAAGATGTAAAATGTTCAAGAGGTGGCCCAGATTATGGTGAAATCAATACACGTGTAGATTTAAAGTTTGATATACAAACTCCAGAGGAGTTTGCTTCAGGAGTATCTCCAGATCATGCAGGTTATTCGACATTTGCAGGTTATTGTAATAGAGAGAGAGTTATGATTGGTGTCATACTTAATTTCTGGGAGGATTATTCAGAAATTCAGCAGTTATGGCTAATGTATCATGAGTTTGGACATGACGTTTATAAATATGAACACAGTCAAAACAGAACAGACATAATGTATCCCTCAATTCCGAGAGGAGACACAAGAATTAATGATTTCATTGAAGCAAAAGATCGATTTTTAAGAAGAGATTTTCCTGGAATAACCTATATCAAATGTCCAGGTGATTAGTTTTTATTTATTGATTTATAAATAAGATTAAAAATCAACCCACCTATAACCATAAAAACCCCTAGTAGGGTTAATTTAGTATATGTCTCATTAAGAATAAAAACTCCAAATAAAATTGTAAAAACTACTTCTACATATTTAATTGGGGCCACCATGTAAGCAAGTCCATTTTGAAATGCTTTTGTCATATAATACTGTCCAAAAAATCCAACAATACCCATAAACAGTAAAAGTAATAGATCTTCATTTTTTAATGGAGTCCAATAAAAAAAGGCACCAATAACACCTACTGTAAAAGAGGTCATCATAAAATAATTGACAATAACTAAAGGATGCTCACTCTTTCCAATTGATTCAATAATTAAGTAAACAAATGCAGAAAAAAAGGCAGCAAGTAGAGCCATTAAAAAACCAAATAAATTCATTTCATCACTAAAACCTCTAATAAAAAAAATACCTAAAAAAGATATTGTATAAAAAAACCATTCAATTTTAGATATTGTTTTATTCAAAAAGAACACTGTTAGTATTGCTGCGAAAATTGGTGATACATACCTTATTGATACGGCAGAACCCACAGAAATATAACTCACAGAAAAAAAGAAACAAAGCATTGCTAAAGCGCCAACTACTCCTCTTTTTAATAAGATTATTTTATTGTTACCAAAGAATGGAATCTTATAATATCCAAGCAAGCTTGATGTAATTGCCAAGGTTGTAATTGATCTAAAAAATACCAATTGAAATGTACCGTAGTTTGTTAGGTATTTCAATAATACATTCATGATTGAAAAGGCAAATACACTAATTAACATGTATTTTATGGAACTATACAATTCTTTCAATTATAAATAATTTTTTTACAAATATCTATCATTTTATTATTGTGAAAACTTTTTTTTTATGTTTTTAAGATTTAATAATTAAAAATGTAATTTGTAAAATCAATTATTAAAAATGAATCAAAAATACATTTTAGCGTTGGATGCAGGAACTACAAGTTCTAGATCAGTGCTTTTTGATAAAAGTGGCAACCAAATTGCAATATCTCAATATGAATTTGAGCAATTTTTTCCGAATAAAGGCTGGGTAGAACATGATCCAGAAGAAATATGGAAAACTCAATTGAAATCTATTAAAGAGGTAATTAAACTAGCAAAAATAAAACCTGAAAACATTGATTCTATTGGAATTACAAATCAGAGGGAAACTACTGTAATATGGAATAAAAATACTGGAAAGCCAATTTATAATGCTATTGTATGGCAAGATAGAAGAACAGCCTCAATTTGTGAAAAATTAATCAAGGATAATAATTCCTTTTCAGTTAAAGAATTATTTCAAAAAAAGACCGGGTTAATTTTAGATTCTTATTTTTCAGGAACAAAAATTAAATGGATTTTGGATAATGTTCCTAATGCAAGAAATTCGGCAATTAATGATGATTTAGCTTTTGGAACTATTGATACTTGGCTAATCTGGAAATTAACAAAGGGAAAACATCACGTAACTGATCCATCAAATGCCAGTAGAACATTACTTTACAATATTCATGAATTAAAGTGGGACAATGATCTGTTAAAATTACTTGATGTTCCCTTTAGTATTCTTCCAAGGGTAAGCCAATCATCTGAAATAATTGGAGAAGCTGAAATTTTTAATACCAAAATACGAATAGCTGGAATAGCTGGTGACCAACAAGCTGCTCTTTTTGGTCAGCTTTGTTTTAATCCTGGTGATGTCAAAAATACCTATGGAACAGGTTGTTTTTGTATAATGAATACAGGAGAAAATCCTATAAAATCAAAAAACAAAATGCTAACTACAATTGGATATCAAATAAATGGTAAAACTACTTATGCTATTGAAGGTAGTGTTTTTGTAGCTGGAGCTTTAATTCAATGGCTAAGGGATAAACTTGGAATCATTAAAAATGCATCAGAAATTGAAGCTCTTGCAAAAACTGAAAAAGACAGTGGTGGAGTTACATTTATCCCATCTTTATCAGGACTTGCTGCTCCATATTGGGACCCCTATGCAACAGGAAATATAATGGGTATAACAAGAGATACAACAAAGGGTCATATTGCAAGAGCTGCATTAGAAGCTATTTCACTTAGATGTAAGGAGATCGTTGTAGCAATGGAAAATGATTCAAATACAAAGTTTAATAATTTAAAAGTTGATGGAGGCGCAAGTAATAATGACCTATTAATGCAAATTCAGGCTAATATTCTTGAAAGTAATGTTATTAGACCAAAAATAACTGAAACTACTGCTTTAGGTGCCGCTTTTTTAGCTGGATTAGCTACAGGTTTTTTTAAAAACATAAAAACTATTGAGAGTATTTGGGAAAAGGATAAATTATTTAAACCTATAAAAAGCTCATCAATAGAAAAAATAAATATTTTATGGAATAAAAGAATAAATCAAGTTATTAATTAAATGAAACGATCAAATAGCCTTTCAAAACTAAAATCTGTTAAATTATGGGATGTTATTATAATTGGAGGTGGTGCTTCTGGACTCGGCTCAGCGATAGAATCTGCTTCTAGGGGTTATAAGACACTTTTATTAGAAAAATTTGATTTTGCTAAAGGAACTTCATCTAGAAGTACTAAGCTAATTCATGGTGGTGTTCGATACCTTCAAAATGGTGATATATCATTAGTGATTGAGGCTCTAAAAGAAAGAGGCTTATTGAGGAAAAATGCGCCACATTTAGTAAAAGATTTAAGTTTTGTCATCCCATCATATGATTGGTGGACAAGTCCTTTTTATGGAGTTGGGTTGAAAATATATGATATGATGTCTGGAGATCTTGGCATTGGACCATCTACCTTTCTTAATAAAAGTGAAACTGAAAATTTAATTCCAAATGTTAATAAAAAAGGATTAAAAGGTGGAGTGATTTATTATGATGGACAATTTGATGACTCAAGAATGGCTATAAGCCTTGCTCAAACAGCTGAAGATCACAATGGAACTCTTTTAAACTATATAGAAGTAACTGATGTCGTTAAAGATAAAGACGACACAATATCAGGGGTTGAGGTTAGAGATTCATTTAGTGGTGAAGAATTTCAAATAAAATCTAAAGTGGTTATAAATGCAACTGGTGTGTTTTCTGATTCAATAATGTTAATGGATAGTCCAAAATCTTCTAAAATGATTCAACCAAGTCAAGGAGTTCATTTAGTATTAGAAAAAAAATTTTTAGATAGTGAACATGCAATAATGGTTCCTCACACCACTGACGGTAGAGTTCTTTTTGCTGTACCGTGGCAAAATTATGTTATTCTAGGTACTACAGATACTAAAGTAGACGAAGCTAAATCTGAACCAAAAGCATTAAATAATGAAATTGATTTTATTCTTTCAAATGCAGGGAAATACATGGCATCAAAACCCTTAAAAAAAGATATTAAAAGTATTTTTGTTGGCTTAAGACCACTTGCTGTTAGTAATGACAAAAATGAGTCAACCAAAGAAATTTCTAGACACCATAAAATAAAAATTAGTACTAGTGGCTTAATTAGTATTCTTGGCGGTAAATGGACTACATATAGAAAAATTGGTGAAGATGCTATTAATTCAGCTATTTTAGTCGGTGGATTATCTTCTTCAAAATCTATTACTGAAAACCTTAAAATTCATGGTTATAATAAAAATCCAAATTT
>Ga0308019_10000877_pt1 | contig 18707 bp, 13 predicted proteins | sample Neamet284_FD_203135 | JGI IMG/M metagenome (GOLD analysis project Ga0308019, IMG submission 203135) | Marine microbial communities from water near the shore, Antarctic Ocean - #284 | ecosystem: Environmental > Aquatic > Marine > Unclassified | place: Southern Ocean | collected 2014-10-01 | reverse complement strand
AATTTCTGAAGAAGCAACCGAGGAAATCGAAGAATCCGAACCTGAACCCGAGATCCCCTCGGATTCTCCATCAGGGTCTCCAAAAGGACCCCCTCCAACCCCTCCATCTGGTCCACCAGCAGGCCCGCCATCCGGTCCACCAGCAGGCCCGCCATCCGGTCCACCAGCAGGCCCACCTTCTGGCCCTCCAGCAGGCCCACCTGCAGATACCGAACCGGCTGAAGAGACGATAGTTGAGCCAGTAGAAGAAGCGGTTGTAGAAGAAGCGGTTGTAGAAGAAGCGGTTGTAGAAGAAGCACCAGTCGAAGAAGCTACAGTGCCTGAAGAAATAATAGAGGTTGTAGAAGAGGTGTCTGAAGCAGAACCGGAAACCCAGGCCGAGGAAGTTGTGGAGCCAACCCCTCAATTCGAAGCACCTAAACCAGAAATTTCTAATCGCGCCAAGGCTGCTGAACAAGAAGTAATTAGCCTATCAGGGGAAGTAAACAGCCTACGCAAATCCTTAGCAGGTGCTGCAGAAATAATCGAAGAATTGGAAACCGAGCCAATGCCCCCTGCAGTTCTAGCAGCCGACATAGTTGTCCCAGACCATCTTGTTGCAGATATGGCAAGATTAGCACGTCAACTGGACAGAGAGCATCTTGTTCGTGCAAACATGGGTTCGATTTCGATGTTACATCCTGGAATGCACGGAGTAATGATTTCAACTCGAGACGGAACTACACTTTCACGCTTGAATGAACGCGGACTTGTCGGTGCACGCTTAGGCCAACAGGCTCCAGAAGGGGCACCTACCGATTGGCGCATCCTTGAGGTACTACTAGCATCCACTTCATTGAAAACCGGAGGCCCCGCTTCTTGTATTCACATGATGGGACCTCATACCACCGCAGTCAGTTGTGAGAAGGATTTGATTCTCTGCTCACCGATAGACGAAGTTGGTAAGAAATTACTAGGTAAGATTGTAATCGTCGACCCAGACGATGAAAATCCAGATGATTTCCTTAGACAAACCGCTGATGCACTGACGCAAGGCGGAAGCAAATGTGTTGTAATTCGCGGATATGGAGCATATTGCGTAGGAGCGGATCTTGATGATGCTTGGGCAAATGCGGCAATGTTAGAGCACAGTATGCGAATCGTCTTACTTGCCCGCCAAGCAAATCTCAAAATTTGATTACTGTTTATTTGAAAACTAATTGAACTTTCTCAGTAACCCTTCGAAAGAAACTTGTGGGATATATTTCTCATGTAAGATTGCCAACGGTATCCAAATAGCGGTATGGGCAATAGTCAATAAAAACGCAATATATATTCCTAATTGAGGTCGATTTTGCATTTCAAATGCAATAACCCCGAGTATTACAAAATGTACGACATATATCGTTAGCGACAATCTTCCAGCCGGCTCTAGCCACGAAAGCCTCCTTCCACCTGTAGGCTCTCCGCCCGTCATTTCATTTCCTTCCAATAGTTTGAATAAAATTATTACAAAAATAATTGAAGTAAATATGAACGGAGTATTCGCTGGGAAAAACGTGAGTATTGCATCACCAGTTGTTAGTGCCCACGGAATGTCCTTGTAAATTGAGAAAGCCATACTTATCCCAATCATCACCAAACCAAGTGCGACTATTCTTCGAATGGCCAAATTATCTCTATAATCTTCAATTAGGCTACCGAGAACTACGAATGCCAGCCAAGGTAATGCAGGATACGTTCCATTTAGTAAAAGCCGATTAATCCATTCAGCAAACCCCTGAGAAGAAACCCGTTCTATCCAATTGAACCCAACACCATTCATATCTCCAATTAATAATGGTGAAAACACTAATAATAACATCAGAAGAACTCTTTGTCCATTCTTTAGGAATATCAAAACAGGCCCTAAAAGGCAAGCTAGGGCCAGTAAGGTCAGCACCCCGGGGGTCATCCATTCGAAGCGCCCTCCTCTTTCCAGCACTAGTGCCGAGTTGACAAATAATTGACACAATACTAGAATTATAAATCTAGGGAGAATCCAACGCACCCATGAAGAAAAATCACTATTTTCAGATTCACTCCTCCTCTTCGTACTACTATACATCCCCCAACCAGAGATTGTTACAAACAGTGGTGCGGCCATTCCCCCAATTGCTGCCGAGACAAATGCAAGTGGGTGACTAATAGAAATTCCTTCAGGTGGGATTATTGCAGCAGTATGCACTTGAACCATACAGAGTATCGCGATAGCACGAATACGATCTATATGCCTGAGTCTCACAACCACTCCTCCTAGTTAGACTGGTAAAGGCGCAGACGATTGAACCCATCGCAATGCTATGCACTACCTTTGGCCCTACTATCTGCTACGCGATGATACAGGCAGCAGACATTGTTGATGCGATAGCCTATCTTTACCGATATGATGACAATTATTGCACTACTTGGCGAATATTTTTCCTAGGAAGGCGTGACTGAGAGTAAATATCTCTGGCAATTATTGTTGCTCATCCCCTTTAGGGAGGGGGTAGTTTTCGTAGGTGTAACCTTTTTAGCCTGATACCAATGTGCAATTGTTGGTGATATAGTGAATACTAAGACAATTTCCACGGGCCTCGTCGCACTGCTTATGATAATTATGGCACTCGCTCCAGGCGCAATTAATGTAAACGAATTGAACGAATTGAACGATGAAATAGATACTGAATATGGACATCCACAAGATGCAAACGGTACCGCAACAATGGGTGGTATCCTTGCTTGGGATAAAGATACAAATGCTGCCAGTTGGACCTGTGAGGGCGGATTAGCTCTTGTAACAGAAACTAACTGGGGAGATTTCGTAAACTCTACTGATAATGATCCCCATAACTATACTTCATGGGGCATAGAACTAACATCAGCAGGTTCGTATGAGGCTCATAATGTACCTGCGGGGGCATGGGTCGTTACAGCAGGACTAACCTGTCTTGATAATGATAGCAATATGCATGAAGCAGGTGGTCAATATAGAAACGCTGTCACAGATATTGAGCCCGTAATGGTCACGATTGAGGATGGCGAGTATATTGGAGATGTTAGTTTCACACTAATGGAGTGGAATGAATATGACGAACCTATGTTTATCTGTGGCAATGGTACTGAAATTCCATTCGAGTGGGTCAATGACGGCGAGGAAGATTGTGATGATGGTGCAGATGAGCAGCAATATGATGTGGATGGAACTGAAATTAATTGGTTCGATTGTCATGGTGGTACTCAAGTTTGGATCCATCAAGTAAACGATGGAACCGATGATTGCCCTGAAGGCGATGATGAGATGCCCGGCGATGATGAGATGCCCGGCGATTGTCCATTCATGGATGGTCCTGGAAGTCCTTGTGAACCAGTTACAACTAATCCATGTATGACAGATGACGAATCTTCAGAATGTTGGGATTATGTGATGGAATACTGCGAATCTAACATTGATGACCCAGGTTGTGAAGACATGGGCGGAGACCACCCTACATTTAGCTGCGACAACGGTACTCTAATTGCATTCGGAAAGGTCAATAACGAAATTCAGGATTGTGAAGATGGTTCTGATGAGCAACAGTATGATGCTGCAGGCGAGCCAATCAACTGGTTCGATTGTAATGGCGGCACTGTAGTTTGGGTTAATCAAGTAAACGATGGAACAGATGATTGTCCTGAAGGCGATGATGAAACGCACTATGTATTCGGCGGTTGTCAATTCGACCCAACAGTTCCTGGAAGTCCTTGTGACCCAGTTGCTACTAATCCATGCATGACAGATGACGAATCTCCAGAATGTTGGGATTATGTGATGGAATACTGCATGAGCCACGATGATCCAGGATGTGAAGGCCTGGGCGGCGAAGATTACTTGTTTATGTGCGGCAATGGTACTACAATTCCATTTGACAAGGTCAATAACGGAATTGAGGATTGTGAAGATGGTGCAGATGAGCAGCAATATGATGCAGCAGACGAGGAAATCAACTGGTTCGATTGCTATGGTGGAAGTCAGGTTTGGATCCATCAAGTAAACGATGGAATCGAAGATTGCCCTGATGGCGATGATGAGATGTCCGATGACGACGAGGAAGGAATGGAATGCGTTGAACGGTTTATCGAATTCCACCTTGTAACTTCTGAATTCGGCGGAGTTAATTTTGTCTTTGACATGATATGTGAATTCTCCATGGAGCAATCTAATGAATACCGTGAGTTGATTGATATATTGCTTGGAGATGGCGATGGATTCATCACTGCTGAAGAAATAGAGCTATTCATGATAAGTATGGATACTTGTTACGATGATGATGGTACTGTAATTGACTGTGCTGATTCACCATGTTACGATAAAGATGGTACTGAGATGGATTGTGATGATGATGGCGATGCAGAAGAATGGTCAATCAATGGTGTTGTCATGGAAATGCACGATTCCGGTATGGAGTTTGACATAGACAGTATCATGAGCGGCGGTGCCATTGAAATGAGAACTGGAATGACTAGTCAACATGTTGATCTTGTTGATGGAGAAGACGAAGTTACTGTACAATTCGAAAAGTTAGATGGTGATGATGATGATGACGAATGTTTCGCAGTTCAAGTAATGCCTTCTGGAGATTGGGCTCCAATCTCAGTTCAAGTCGAGCCTGCTGCGGAGTGGGAGATTGATGGTGATGGTGACGGAACTGGCTATGATTTCTATGGATGTTCAACTCCAGATTCATTTACTGCTGTATTCGAATACACCGGTGATGGACACCCTAACGGTGTAGAGAATCTACCACCAATTTGTGAATTCATGTGGTTCATGGCTAACGATACAGCATTCGAAGATGGTAGCCTTGTAACCGAAGGCCCTGATGGCGATGTCGAGATTGAACTTGGTGCAGGATCTTACATGATATCTGTTTGGTGTAAGGATGCAGAGATGGATTCAATACAAGTCAAGTGGGAAGCACCAGAACTCAACCTAACCAACACTTATGATGGTGTTGGAGAAGTCAATGGCTGGGTAATGTTCATAATTCCCCCAGGACTTTCTGAAGAGATTGTCGTTCCATATAAATGGAGTTCTGAAGAATGGAACGGTAGTGGAGAATTCATTATCATTCTTGATTCAGGAGAAGGCGACGGAGGAGATCTTGAAGGCGATGGTGGCGGCCTACCCGGCTTTACCAGTCTGATGACAATTACTGCACTACTTGGCGCAGTGTTCTTCCTCGGAAGGCGTGAATCAGAGTAAATCTCTGACGATTATTGATTGCTTACTCCCCGTTTGAAGGGGTTGCCCCAATATCGCGTAGCTTAGCACCGGCCTTAGTTGAAAGGCTACTAAATTACGAATTAACCGAATTTTTTATGCTCATGAAATAAACACTATATTAAGAGTAAAAGTATATTTTTTCTGAATTAGGTTGGAAAATTATGAATGGACAATTAGCAAAAATCGGATTAGTAGCAAGTATGTTATCGGTAGTGGGATCTCTGTATCTTTACTTCGTAGGCGACGACAAGATGCTCGGCATCTTCGTAGGTCTATGGGCCCCGACATTAATCTTAGCAACTAAAGGAATCGAAGAATGGATTGAAGATAAATCCTAAGATCTCCTGGATTCACAATAGTTCAGGTACCAACTGGACTCTACCTTCGAATTGATTTTATAGGACTCAGTTCTAATTTTAATTCGAATCCAATTTAATCAAATTGGTATGCAAGTTTAGGGGTAAATAGTATTGCACATAGCCTACCAGTTACCCCCGGCCATAATATTAGAGCGGCAAATGGGAACAGGGGCCCCCTTTGAATCGAAAATCGGCTCAACCCTTATGCAACCTCAATGACTGGGACTGCCATGGTCGAGATTCAATGTCCACATTGCGATGAGGATATTGAATTAGATGACGGCGTTTATGGTTCATTCGATTGTCCTCTTTGTGAGAAGGAATTCTCATGGGAATCGCCATCAATATGGACAGCAGATAATTTCGTAAAGTGGGGGTACCGCTTTGGACTTGGATTTTTCATATTATCAATAATTAGTGCTATATTGCTGTGGACTACTCAAGGTATTAGAAATTGTGAAGTTGGAGGAAGGGGGCTGTATTCCATTCCCGAACCATTTGAGTGTGGGGGCTGGATCGTTGTTTTCTTGGTGGGTGGCTTCTATGCAGTTTGTATTTTGATATTACCAGCCATTGTTCATATCCTTCGTAAAATTAATGATAAAATAAAGCAACTAACTTCACAGGGCCAGTAATTCGATTTACATCTTGCAATTTCAAGATAGATTAGGAATATTCTAGCCAATGCCAGTAATATGATGGGGCTTCAGTAGGCCAGTACAGTCACTAGCGGCTAGAACGGCCCACTCAAACTAGAGGCTGAGGAGCTGTCATGCTCCAGGTCGTAGTGGGTTTGTGCCAATCTCGAACTTGATCGGTTTCAAGGCGTAACTGCAAACCCTCACCAGCCTCAATGTCGAAATTCAGCAATTCAAAAGGTACGTTCAGTTCATTGAGTCGAAAGGTCTCATCAAAAAGAGTCTCTTGCTCAATCACCGACCCATCGACGGTGCGTTCGAGGAAAACACGAAGATGACATTCTTGTAATGGATTGCGCAGAGAGCAAGACTCACTGCTTCCATCATGCTCCACAGTTACAATCCCGTCGTAGGAAATCATGCCCTCTGATGGCATAAGGTCAATAATTGTGGATTTTGCAGTAGGTGCACAGACACACTCCATGTTATCAGACTCTACAGTGACCTTCTTTTCCACAGTAATTTCTATCGTAGCAACTTCAATGGAATCAACTGAATTTGATGTTGCCGTTACCGTGTAATAACCAGGTTGTGCGAAAGCATGGGAGGCCGTTAACCCAGTCCCAGCAGCCCCATCGCCAAAATCCCATGTCACAACATCCCCAGCGTAATTCACTTCAAACAAGAACTCGTAGAGACGTTCAGTGATGGCTTCTTCTTCATCGTTGTCCCCTTCATCAATCTCAACGAGAGTGTACTCGTTGACCCCGTAAACAATAGGGGCCTCGATGGAGAAGAGGCCCGAAGACGAAGATTCCGAGGTATTGATGGACGTAAAGACGGCACCAGCCGCCGCACTGAGAACTAATAGGAAGACAAGAGTTGCTGCAGACAGGGTGTACTTCATGCTCCTAATATCGTGGGTATGCTTTTGAACATCTGTTTCTTCAATACGTCATGAAACTCTTTGATAACAAACCAAAGTACAATCTTGAAATCGCATAAAATATCTCGGCGCTACCCTTTATTGGCAGGTATGTGCAGCCACTTATTCATCTTCAATTAACGGGGTGATGCTTGATTGGAGGCCAGAATGCTGTTCAATAAACATCCAATGAAAATATGCACCAAGAACTATTGCAACATGAAACACTTCATGCGGACCAAAAACCCCTGGGATGAAAAACGGCGGTTGAAAGTATTCGAAAATGGCTCCTAAACTGTATGCAATTCCACCGTACCCCAGAAAACGCACGGCATGCCACCCCGTTTGTCTAGCAAGCATAGTTCCTGATACCACACCCATCCAGCCTAGTGCAAGGTAGAAGATTAGCCCGAGCCATTCGGGAAAACCGTCGAAGAATATAGTTTTCAAAACGACACCGGTAATTGCAGCAGTCCATACAATGGCCAGAATACCCCAGCGCCTCCATCCAGTAAACAAGATGATCTGAATTGGAGTAAATGTTCCTGCAATCATTATCCAAATTGCTGCATGGTCGAGATGTTGTAACACATATCGGGGGGTTCCTCCTTGATCTAACAAGTGATAAACACCACTCATTGAGAACATGAAAACTGCTCCAAAAACAAAGACACTAAGGCTTATTTTAGTAATGAAGTCGCCTTTGAATTTGTATAGCATTATTGCGCCAAACCAAAGACAAACACCAGCAGCTGCAAGGTGGAGAAGAGAACTAAACGGGTCGGAAAATCCGATAAACGGGGTGACTGGATAATGTGGCATTTCGCGCAAATAATCACCTATTTGTTAATTGAAGAATTAGCGTATTAGGCATCCTTTGATTTACGACAAACTTCAACAAAGTTGGAAAACATCTCATTTCCGAATTCAGAATCGTTGACTTCAGGGTGGAACTGTAACCCGAATCTGGTGCCATCTTTATTTTCCATGCCTTGTATTTTGCACGATTCACTCGAGGCGGTGATAAAGAATCCATCTGGTAACTCATGAACTTCGTCGTTATGGCTTTCCCAAACAATTTGTTTTTCCCCAGTATTTGCGAAAATCTCGCCTCCGCCCTCAACTAAGTCGATACTCATGGCCCCATATTCTGGTTCAGGAGATTCCCTAGCGTCGCCACCGTAATGGCGTGCCATAAATTGGTGTCCAGCACATATTCCTAAAATTGGAATCTCTAATTCTAAAAATGCAGCACAATTCCCCAGCCCTCCAGATAACCCAATACGGGCTGCACCACCAGATAGGATAAGTCCGTCCAATTCCCTCAGATCTTCAATCGGAGTTGTATTTTCAATTATTTGTGTATCGACACCAAGGTATCGCAGCATACGCCATTCACGGTGCGTCCACTGCCCTCCATTGTCTACAACATCGATAACGAGTTTGCCCTCTGCCATGCTCTTGTCTCGCCGCGCGCCACCCATGAACATTCCTTGTGTGAAAGGACACCTTCAAAGAGGGGAGGCTGGTCGCGCAGATGAGAGTGAACATTATGGCTGACCTCACTGTTGATTACAAGTGTGCCAATTGCGGCACCATCCAAAGTTTTACCCGTGACCGAGAAGGCAAGTGGCAACCTGCCATGACTTGCAAGTCTTGTGGGACTCGTATTTTCCTCAAACTGCGAAGAACAGGGCATAAAATCCTTGATGCAGAGTGATTCTACACTAAAGCAAACCGAGGGGTTGAAAGACCCACTCCCAACAATCCTTACGGATGGCATCGTGGCTTGAGACTCATTCGCCGCGCCGATTCGATGAATTGGCGATGAACGAAACGATTCAAACCAACCTACGCAAAGTTGCGGTACAAGCAAACCCGCCTCATCTAATTCTGGCTGGGCCGGCAGGTGTTGGTAAGACGGCAGCATGGCGCTTAATCGCTCGGCAAATTTTGGGCCCGTCTTGGCGATCGACTACCCACGTTCTCCAAGCAAGAGATTTAGCTCGTAGTGCTGGAGCGATGAAGACCTTCGAAGATTTTTTGCGACCCGAGGGGTCATCTTCGAAGGACACTCTGGCTGGACGCTCTTCCCTCGATTCATTCGATTCGAATATCACCACGGCAGCGGCGGGAGACATACCGCCTGCAGGGGAGGAAAACCATGAAGCCAAGAAAAATTATTCAAGCAAAGTATCCCGTTTGATTATTATCGAAGACGCCGACCACCTCGGCCCGACACGACAACCATATCTTCGCCGAATGATGGAATCCACATCATCAACATCGAGATTCATATTTACGGCCCGTTCCCCCTCTCGGCTAATCGATGCTTTACGCTCACGCTCGAAGCAAGTAAGAATTCCAACAACAACCAAGCAAATAATTACCAAACGACTCGAGGAAATAGTTGAAAAAGAAGATTTAGCACCAATTAGGGGAATCCTTGGGGACATTGCACACGTTGCAAATGGCAATCTTCGCAGAGCGGTATTTCTTCTTGAATTACTCGCACGTAGAAAAAATCTTAACGATAGGCAAAATTTGCAAAAAGTAGTTGCAGCAACAACGCTGGTCGGTATACAACAAGTATTGGAAGAAGCAATTCGAGGAAGAGTTCACGACTGGCGTTGGGAAAAGCAAGCTGGGCGCAATAAGAGGGTTCTGAAAGGAGCCCTAGGCACGCTTGATCAGGTGATGAACGAACATGCATTGGAAGGCGACGACGTGGTTCACCACATCCATAGATTACTAACAACGGGGCGGCTTTTACTCGACGAATCTATGCTCTGTGAACTATTGAATGCATTAGCCGAGTGTGATGTAAAATTACAGACTTCAATGCACGGCAGAGTTCAATTGGAGGAATTTCTCCACAGAGTGAAAGAGATATCTGCGTCTCAGACAATATAAGCGGAAATAAAGAGCGGACACGGCAGGATTTGAACCCGCGATCTGCGGCTTAGGAGGCCGCCGCCTTATCCAGCTGGGCCACGTGTCCAACCCGTCGGTGAGGCCCCCCTTTCAACAACCTATCGCTAGTAAAAAAATCACCCAAAGTGACATACCTTCGCAACATATGGACGTACTACATGAGTAGCGACTCATCGGCGAAGAGAGTCATCCCCGGGACAGGGTCTGGCTTACCAAATCCTTACAGCAAGGATTTCGACCGAAGCGAAGATTCGATATCAAACACTTTACTAGATTACGAATCTGCTGAAAACCATCGATTGAAGTATGGGAAAATAGCCTGCAAGCCCGTAGTACTGATGATGAGGCGATTAGCAGGGTTGCTAATGGCGATAACCGCTCTTTCGGGAGTTATTGCACCTAACCAGCCACTAACTAGGCCAACATCGATGATACTTCTTTGGATTCCCATGCTGCTAATTTCAATTGGGCCGGCTTTCATTGCCGCGGAAAGAGCGGCGACAGCCCTTGCATTACGCTCCTCTCTTTGGAAAGAAGAAGCCATTGTTAAAGGTGTGAAAAGGGATATGATGGCCGAGCCAGGGATGGATAGAATAAAAGCGGGTTTAAACGATGTCAGAATACATAACGCAACAGCATCTATTCTTGCAGCAGGTTCACTTTTCCTTCTTATTTTAGCAGCAGGCCTGGAGCCAAACGGTTTAGCCTACAACCTTGTCCTGTTAATCACATTAACAACCAGCCTTGCTTTATCGTTCCATGCAATATTTACTACAGATGATATCAGAAAATTAGGGGACGACTTACCCTACTTAGTGTTACATTCACCAACTCATCACCCAATGCAATTAGACACGATTTTAGGAGATTTGGTCTATGCGCATTTAGACCCTGACCATTCCTTGCTGTGGAGCATCTGGGAAGACCAGATTTCTCATTCAATTCTTCCAGGAGTAGATCAAAAACAAGCTAGGGAGCGTATTTTGTATTTGTTACACCTGAATAGTCGCGGTAATCTCAGTGAGGAAGAGACACTTAGCGAGTTGAAAGAATTCATCAAACCCCTAGCAATAAAAAATCTATTGCTAGATGAAAACACACAATTCAATTGGGTTAGGCTTCAGAGGCTAATCGAACACGCAAGAGCGTGGCAGGTAGAAGTGTTTGATCTGTTAGACCGTCTTCAAAACGACCTACTTTCCGGATCAGCCACCATTACTAAGAACGATTGGAGGATGGATTTGGCACTAGCATCGAGGTGCGATAACGGAATGGGGCATTTGTTCATCGCTCTAAATAATCAGACTCCCAAAGACAGGCATCTCAGGGTAGAGGTCATCGTACCGGGGGGCATGCCAGAAAGTCAAGTTCATCGTTTTGAATTAAATTCATGCCCCGGCCCAGACGGCGCCGTAAAACTCACCGATCCGCTTATTGAAGACGCCTTGGATTGGATGCCAAAATATCTCGAGAGAGGTGTAATTTTGTGGATTGGAGTTGCTTGGGTGTCAGGTGTACGCGGTAGGCGAAACGTACAGGTAATTCTGCGCGACGACGACGACACGATTCTCGGGTCGAGAATTATTAGAACCGAAGTACTCACAGGCGATAGCACCCTTTCCCGGCAGCGTCTAAAACGTATGCTAAAAGCCCGCCATAAAGGGGAATCTGCTTTACCCGCATTGGACCTTACCGCCAACTCCCCGTGAGATTTTAGGCGCGTTCCTTATGACATGCCCTCACTTCGCCCACTTTACTGGAGGTTGGGTACATGGAAGCATGGGACATCATCGTAATCGGAGACGGACCCGCAGCACTACGCGCCGCCGCTAGTTCCGCTAAAGCTGGAGCAACCACCCTGATGATGTCAGCAGACAGTCTCGGGTCGGGCTGTACAACTGCTAGCGATGGTATTGCAGCCCCATTGAAAGAGAACTCGACAAAATCTCACCGAGACGATACAATTCGCGCAGGAGGATTCCTCTGCGACCAAGATATTGTCACAAGTCGTATTTCCCAAGCAACACGCCAAGTCGATCTCTTAGAGAGATGGGGCGTAATTTTCCGAAGAGATTCAAACGGTATACCACTTGTACGCAGAGCAGCAGGCCATAGTCTGCCCCGTTTAGCAGGAGCTGGAGATGCGATGATTCGCGAAACCCAGCAGGTACTAGAAGAGCAGTGCATGAAGCACGGGGTCGCTCGACGCGGAGACCAAGTTCCATTACAATTAGTTCACACAGACCAAGAAATTCACGGGCTAATCTCATTGGATATGACCACAGGGGAACTCAACGCACTTCAAGCCAAGTGTGTGATTATCGCTGATGGCGGATATGAAGGTAGCTGGACAGGGGCCTCGATTGGCCTTGGATTAGATCTTGCAATGAAAACCGGTTTAGCAGTTAGAAATCTCGAGTTTGTAGCATGGGCTCCGTTAGCGGTCAGCGGTACAAATGTAGTTCTCCCAATCGGTATGCTTGCTGATGGCGCCTCACTTCATCTTCCAAACGGCAACCCGCTTGATGTAGAAGAATTTGCCGACACCACAACACTTGCAAACGCAATCGGCCAAGAAGGCTCGGTACTGGATGCGAGAAAGATGGGCGAGTCCAGCATATGGTGGGCTCAAACCTCTGAATTATTGTCGACAAGACTTGGAATTAACATGTCCAGACAAACCATACCGCTTGGTGCACAGGTTTCAACCACATTAGGTGGAATTACTACCGACGGTTTTGGCCGTGCGATTTCTGGCAAATGGTCACGATGGTTTACCGGACTATATGCTGCTGGCGATGCAGCATGCTCCGGAGTTCATGGCGCTGGCATGGTTGCCGGTAACCGATTACTGGATGCTTTAGCTGGCGGCGGCGCTGCAGGGGAGCATGCCGCACAACACGCATCTAAGGCATCATTCACCGGCCGTTCAGCACTCGAGACCCACCTTGGTTCTGCAGAAGCAGATTTGGATTTCGACATGGCCGGTTCCGAAGAAGGCCCAGTTCAGAGAACAGGGGCCCTTTCCACTAAACTCATCGAAATCATGAATTCAAAAGTTGGAGCATCTCGTGATGAGGCCGGGCTACAAGCAGCAGCAGAGGAATTAGCGGCTTTAGAACGCAATGCGGACAAAATCCATCTCGATGACAGTAGTCGTTTGTTTAACACCAACTTGCTAGAAGCGCTGAGGTTGAAGGCGGGCATCAGACTTGCCAAATCAACAGTTCAATGTGCACTTTCCCGAACCGAAAGTAGAGGCACACACCAGCGTACAGATTTTGCAGAAACAGATTCAGATCAAATCCACCATACCCTGGTGGATAAAGATGGAAACACATCCACCCTTGCAATTCGTAAAGGCGGCTCTGGAACTTGGGTCCTTTCTCCCAAGGCATAGGCCTAAATCATCCCTCAATACTTTGAGGGGGTTGCTCTTGCAAGAACTATGGCAGAGACAACCCTGTTCCAAAAAATACTATCTGGGGAGGTACCGGGTAATTTTGTTGGAAGAGGAGAAAATTGGGCTGCTTTCCTCGATGTATTTCCTCGTGCAGATGGCCACACATTAGTGGTGCCAGTAAATCCAGCTCAGAGAATTGCCGAACTATCTAAATCAGATTTGGCAGATTTATTTGACGGTGTCAAACTGGTTCAAAACACACTCTCTGCATACTTTGAGACCAAGGACTTCACAGTTGTAGTTCACGATGGACCAATGGCGGGCCAAGAGATACCGCATGTACACGTCCATGTAATCCCTAGGGCAGAAGGAGATGGGGGCCAAGCGTTACCGGCCCTGTTCCCAGAAGCAACCCCTGCAAACCCTCCTGATTATCAGGGATTAGCAGAGTTATGTGCTAAAATAAAGGAGGCATCAAAATGAAAGACGGAGAGGACGGCGCTAGAGATCATTACGGCGAATTATTACCTGTATTATCAACATCATCAGCAAAAATGGATTATGAAAAGTTAGTGAATGTTCCATTGCCAAAATTCGAGAAGGTTTACCCTGGCTCGCCATTCTTCATGGAATTTGGATATTTTTGCTTGAGAAAGACCTCCAAACACATCTTCCGGACATTCGAAGTTACCGGGGCAGAAAAAATTCCTACAGACAGAGGTAGTATGTGTTGTGCATGGCATACCAACGGTTTGGTAGATCCAATTTCAATTTTGTTGACACACCCGAAGATGTTCGTAATAGGCGGTAGGCATGATTTGGTTACACGTCCAATTCTAGGATTTTGGGCCCGTAAGTTTGCAGTCCAGCCTGTGGTGAGAAAGGCGGAATTATTGCGCGGAGGATGTTCTGAAGAAGAAGCCGAATATCTGAACGGGCGTTCATTACTAAATTTGGCAACAGGCATTTCGCATGGCTTTGCTTGTGCACTATTCCCCGAAGGAACAAGTCATTCAGAAAGCCACCTAATCAGAATAAAAACAGGCCCATTTAGAACAGTATTGGCGGCTGCTGCACATGCAAAAGCAATAGAAGCACCAAGCCCAGTTCTCATTCCTACCGGTTTACATTTCAGAACAGGGCACCTCTTCAGAACAGATTGCTGGGTTGAATATGGCGACCCGATAGAACTACCCCGGGACAAATTGCCAGAAGAATTGGTTCAAGCTGTCAAAAATGGCGATTGGATGGAACCGCCTTCTGAAGTAGTAATTGCTTTACGAGACATGCTAGAAGAAAAACTAGCCCCGATGACCCCGAATAGAGACACATACAGTGAGGTTTTCCGCGACGGAGTAATCGCTCATGCCGAAAGCCGAATTGAAAGCGGAACCGGGTTAACCTGGCGCGAAGAAGTGCTTGCAGTAAGGGCACTAAAGACCAAAAAAACCTCCCCTGAAGCTAAGGAAATAGCCACTAAAATTGGAGATAGTTTACACAGTGCTAATTTAGATGGAAGGGATATTAATTCAAAATGTGATGGGCTTAGGGGATTTTCACCAAAAGGCGCACTTGTCAATCTGGCCAAACTAATCCCAATGCTCGTATTTCTTCCAACAATACTAGTCGGAATGGGCCCTCAAGTAGCAGGTGGTAGATTACTTGGAGATAACACAGATGAGGGTCTCGATGCAAGGTCCTCTTACCATTTCTTATTCGGTATGTTTGGTTCACTATTTTGGTGGCCAATCTTGTCGACAATAATCACAATCTTGTCTGTCACTTATAGTTCAGAATTAAACTCGGAACTAGGCTTAGAGTGGATGGCCCTAATCGGAGGGGAAGCATGGCAACAAGCAGTCTCAGTAATCTCTCTTTGGACCGCACTAATCCTTTTATTCTGGCTATCAGGCATCTCCTTTGCAAAAGGCTGGGACCCAGTTTCTGATTCTGCAAAATGGTTTAGGCGTAGGAAAAACAACTCTAAAGTAAGTGAAGATTTGGTAAAACTACGTGAATTGCTAAAGTGAACGGTTCAAGTTAGTTGACCGTCTCGGCTACACTATGTCGCCCGAGGATGTAGAGGGACTGGTGCGCTCGTGGCTCGCTAGTGAAAGGATAGAAATTCGAGAACAAGAAGACGAGCGCGCTCACCTTCATTTGCTAGTAAAATACCCTCAAGGTAAAAACGGGCACATGTTTGCAATCATCATCCCCAAGGACCGGGATTTGTTGGCAATATCTTCGATGACAAGAGTCGATGCAGGCCAGCAAAACTCGATGGCTAAGCTAATGAAAGACGATGATGAAGAATGGAAGTCGTGGATCCATGAATGTAGGATGCAATTGATTGCCTCCGGTGTCGACTGGGGAATTCACCTAGGCCATTCAGGAAATCAAAGATTAGGGCCGCTTCAAGCATTCAATGTTAGCGAACCGGTTTGGTTTGATGGCTTATCTAAAAACGAAATGATGCAGAATCTTCGCCGGCTTTGGCTTGCAAAACTTGGCATCATTCATGATATAAAATACACCTTTGGAACCGGCTCAGGTAAGCCGGGGCCGGTTGATGATTGGCAAAATAAGCAAGACCCTAAAGCGCGTCAAACATCTTCTCAACCAAAGGAAATACATACTGATGAATCGATGTCTTTCGGTGAAGGATTCGACCCCTCGGATTGGATATAATCCCCTTCTTTATCTCAAACCGTTTCTATGACCCGAGAGGGACGCGGTTAAGTAGGAGTAATGCGGCGTTGAATTGTCGTTAGGAAGGTACTCACATGGGACAAAAAATGAAGTCAATCAGCCTCGCAGCAATAATGCTGCTCTCAACATTATCAGCAATTTTAGTAGCAGCGCCTGCCGCAGCAACCCAAGTTGTGATTACAGAAGCAATACAAGTCGTTGACGGAGGCGGCGCATCAGATCGTATGTCCGCAGTATCTTCAGACTCTGAAGGAAACGTTCACGTAGTCTGGAGTCGCTCTAATCAGCATCTATACTACTCCATGATATCACCGCGCGGCGATACTCTAATCGACGCCACACAAGTTACAGGTTCTGGGCTTCACAAAATTTACCACCCCGACATGGTAATCGACGATAACGACATCGTCCACATCACATGGGCTGACCATTCAGGCCAACACAAGATCATGTACACCGCCCTACATCCATTCGATACCGAAATGGACGGCTCCGTGTCTGACGATAATTCACTAACTGCAATCGATGATACCATTATTGCACAGCACATCAACAACCGTGATTGGCCAGCAATCGATGTAGACAGCAAAGGCAATATCCATATTGTATGGCAAGACAACTACGATTCCCTAGATATGTTCTTCCAACAACCACAGATTTACTACAAGATGCTACAGCCAGATTATGGGGTACAAAATGTAATCGTACTCTTTGACGAAACCCTTCTAACTCCTATTATTGGGCACAAGGGCCACCCAGATGTCGCAGTTGATGCTAATGATTACGTTCAAATCGCATGGGATGATACTCGCGGTGGTAAGGTGGAATTAGTATTCGTAGTCGATACATCTGGTTCCATGTACTCCGAGTGGGCCGATGTCTGTACTGTTATTTACGGTGGAAACTTCCAATCCGGTGGTAACTTCAAAGGCATCAAACCAATGCTCGAAGAAGGTAACATGACAGTTTACGAGACCATTTATGGTCTTGGTGGCACCCTTCCGGGCGCAGCTAGTCAAGGCAATTGTGCTGGACACAACATGAACTCCGGACCTCGAAGTACCCCGTTGGGACAAGTGCAAGGAGACGACACAGGTGGGCTAAGAACCCTACCTGGCACCGTATACAACGGCGCAACCTACTCTGGATACTCTGGTGAAGACTGGGGCCCAGGGTCAAACTGGGCTTGTCTTTCATGGAAAGACACAGTAGGCAACGTTCCAGGAAACCCACCAACCGCTAACGACCACCGTTGGAATCCTAACGCAACAAAGATTGTTTTACCTATTTCTGATGAAGGTCCAAAAGACGGAGATCCAAGCCAACAAGCAGACGATACATCGTCAATCAACGAAGCTCACGACAACTGCCTCAACGCAGGGGTAGTGCCAGTTGGGCTATACGGGCAATCATATGGCGGAGCGGGCAACATTGAATCTCACATGCGTGATCTTGTACAGTGCCCTAACGGAGTAGTATCTACTGCAACCCGTAACTGCCCTGGAAATTCACTCCGTTCAACAGATGCAGGTGGGCAAGCCTATGAGTTCCCTTCAGGAACCGGAGGCGCAAGTCAGATGCAACTTCTAGTCGAAGCAATGGTTTACATCTCGACCAACAACTCTCGTGAAATTTTCATGACAGTGTTAGATCCATACGGCAAGATGGATAACGACCCTCAATGGGTCGCTGGAAATCCAGGCCACTCCACTACTGGGAACGGCTATGCTGAAGACACAGGCCGTGGAAGCGATGGTCACCTTGTAGTAGTAAACGACACCCGTGTCACAATCGATGACGCATTTTCATTGCACCCATCAATCGCGGTTGATATGGAAGGAAACACACACATTGCATGGATGGACGGTCGTGATTATGGATTCGAAAAGAATGTTCCATACGAAGTATACTACACAAAACTGCGCCTACAGGGAGCAGGAGAGTGGGATGGAGTGCCATTAGGACTCTCCACTTACGCAATTAAGAGAATCGAAGACACACCAATTTCTGAAGTTGAAGGATGGCAACAGATGCCACAAGGCAGTAGCCAGAACTCTGCTTATCCAGCAATACTAACCGACCCCCAAAGCAATATCCACATAGCGTGGCTTGATTTTGGTAACGGAAGTGCAGGCGAAGAAATCCGCTACACCAGATTGAATGCTACATCCAACACCGGCCCTGGAGAAACTGCATTGGATACGTGGAATTCAACAGCGGTAACCTCGTGGCAATCATTCAAACTTGGTCCAAACCAATTATCGAAACCATCCCTAGGACAACCTCCTGCTTTCGCTAACGACCTTGGAAGCGGAGCCCATATCGCTTGGTCAGATACAAACAAGTGTTCTGATGAAAGCAACGGCGGGCCTTGGACAATCTGTTACTCACATGTATTGACAGGACAGGTTGATGTCGAATTCGATGAAGGCGAAACTTACTATCACGTAATCGAGCCAGGGGAGCAAACAAT
>Ga0308019_10000876_pt1 | contig 18708 bp, 9 predicted proteins | sample Neamet284_FD_203135 | JGI IMG/M metagenome (GOLD analysis project Ga0308019, IMG submission 203135) | Marine microbial communities from water near the shore, Antarctic Ocean - #284 | ecosystem: Environmental > Aquatic > Marine > Unclassified | place: Southern Ocean | collected 2014-10-01 | reverse complement strand
GTAATCTTGTCAATCTTGAGGTTTGAGATTGCTTCAGTTTGGCGTGCAACCAATCCTTCAATCTTTTCAACCATCAACAGAGTTGCAGCTGCTTTGGGGTCTCCACCAGCACTTGCAACAAGAGATTTGTATCCTGCTGCTTTCGCTTCAAGAAGAGTCTGTTGGCCTTCTGCTTCTGCCTTATATTTTGCAAGTATTGCATCGGCTTGACCTTGAGCAATACGTCGTTGTCGCTCAGCTTCAGCATCAGCAGCAATTTCGATTTGTTCCTTAGCAACCTTTTCTCGGGCGATGTCAGCAGCACGAAGACGCTCGCTTTCAAGTGAATATTGTGCTTTTTCGATTTCTTCCTGTGCTTTGCGTTGAGCGACTTCAGAACGTTGTCGTGCTTCTGCCTCTTTTTCTGCAAGAATTGCATTTGAAAGTGCAATATCTGCCAGGCTCAAGTTGACGCCTTCAATAGCAAGTTTCTGTTGGTCTTGAACAGATATTTCTTCACGACTCACAGCCGCTGCAATTCCCATTTTGGATTCGGAGTCCGCTTCTTGAACAGCAATCACTTCGAGTTTCTTTGCAAGGGCTTTTCCAGCGATGGCATTTGATTCTCTCTTTTGAACTTCGATTTCTCGATTTGAATCTGCTTGTGCCACTTGTATTTGTCCCATCTCAAGTGCTTTTGCTCGGTCACCAGTTGCACCAGCAATTGCTTCAGCAGCTGCTTTAGCACCAATCGAGACGATATAGTCCGCTTCATCGGTGATGTCGGTAATGTTGACGTTAATGAGGTACAATCCGATCTTATGCAATTCGGAGTCGACGTTACTGGACACCATGCTCAAGAATGCTTCACGGTCTTGGTTGATTTGTTCAATGGTAAGTGTAGCAACCGTCAAACGGAGTTGACCGAAAATAATCTCACTTGCCATGTCTTCTATTTGTGGCTGAGAAAGTCCAAGAAGACGTTCAGCAGCGTTCTGCATGATTGAAGGAGCAGTTGAAATACCAATCGTAAAAGTCGATGGAACGTTGATACGAATGTTCTGTTGTGACAATGCATGTTGCAAGTCGATACGGATGGTCATTGGTTTGAGGTCGAGGTAGGCATAATGCTGAATCAATGGCCAGACAATTTTACCACCACCGTGATAACATGCCGCTGCTCCACCGTCTTTGACATTACCATAGACAACCAAAATCTTGTCTGAAGGAGCCAATTTATATCGGCTAGTAGCAATATAAATTGTTCCCATTAACACCAAAGCAAACAAAAATATTCCAATAACTGCGATTGAAGTTCCTACGGCCATGTCACTTCATGCGAGGGGTCCTTTATGAGCCTTCACCCGTCACTAGCGCTTTGAATCTTCTCGTGAAAATCACTCTTCTTCAGCCATGACTGTAGAAACTGAAAGTGGTTTGACAATCAGCGTTTCTCCAATCACCTTTACCACTTCAACAAATTTACCTGTTTTGAGCCATAATTTTTCGTCTTCAAGTACGGCATCACATGTTCGCATAGCATTTTGAAATTCCACTTGAACTTGACCAGTTTCACCTGCTCGAATCTCCATGTAGACCTTGCCTTGAGCGCCGATAGCCAATGAATGCTTGACCGTTCCATCCACTTCAAGAGATTTCATGACTTGGAATACCTTTCCAATAATCCACATTGAAAAAGTGCCTGAAACGATTGCTACGGCGATGGCGAGGAGGTCAGAACCGTCACCCTGGGACACTGCAAGTCCCGCAATTCCAAACATCATGATGAAACTCAAGATTCCTTGGATGGTAAGCATGTGAAAAACGCCTTCAGCGCCCATGTCAAAGTCAGCATCAAATCCAGCTACTTCGAGTGCTCCATCGGCGACACCACCAATCAAAATAAGGACGAAATAAATCAGGAATAAAAAGGTCCCAATGATGGCCATAACCGCAAAGAGAATATCGATGCCAGTTATGGAGCCTAATCCTAAGAGGTCAAGAAATTTTGAAAAGAGGGACATTGTATCACCGGTTCGTACTAAAGGGTTCTATTATTCAACCTTCGCCTTTTGCTGCTTTAATATTGGGCGAATGTAGATGAAATAATAATGCCCGAATACAACAGGGCCGGCTGAAAGGCCGAATAGTAGGCCAACGCCCCATGTAGGTAAATCGAGTGCTAATCCTATTGCAAGAATCATCAGCAATGTGATGAGAATCGATGCTTTTTCAAGAATGATCATGATGGATGATGCTCCATTGTTCACTCGTTCCTTCATGATGAATACATCACGTAAGCCTGCCATTTAATCACCTCAGAAGATGAGGTCGGACCATGAGACTTCACTCATCAGTACGATCATAATGTATAATCCAGCAATAAAAACGGTTGGGTTTCGGCCTTTTTCAATTGTACTTTCAACTTGCTGAAGCCGTCCTTCACTGTCTCGAATAATGGCTGTGGCTTCTGAAGTTAAGTAATTTCCACCTTGGGTGAATTCGTTCTCGTTTTTCTTGATTTGATACGACAAGAACACAATTACTCCAACAATGATGCCGAGGCTCGGACCTAAAAATATGCCAAGAGCCGAATTGAATTCAGACCACATTGCTGCAGTCAAATATAGCCCGAGTCCTGCAGTTAGAAGTGATATTGCACCTTTGCCTTTACTTTCGGTTGCATACTCCATGATTCTGCTAAGGTCGCCTCCCTTTTCAACTCTGCCCCGTTTCGCAGGCATTCGATGCATGATGTTGAAGAACTTCGGAGGCCAAGACTCTTCATGGCACAACTGCGGTATGCGATTTCCGGCCATCCGGTGGCTCATTCGCTCTCACCGCTTCTGTTCGGATTAGTTGTGTCGAACTTGGAGAGATTTGGTAAATCTGTTGAATTTAAATTGAAGGATACGACCACTGAGTTGGTTGATTCTTCTGTCATCGAAGATGCCTTGGGATGGGGCTATGCAGGACATACTCCGCATGCTCCACAATGGGAATATACCGGAGCACCCTTTGGGAAATATCGAACGAAAACACTGTTCAATAGAGCGATTGAATCTGCTTTGGAGCACGAAGATGCTGACCAGCGTCTCGCCTCGAAGTTTGAATCTGAACTCAAGGTCCAAAGCACCAACTCGCAAGCCTTCTTGCTGCACGCACAATCACATTCCCTTCCGACCCACTGTTTGGAAAATGAAGTGTGGCTCAATCTAACATCTCCTCTTAAGCATCAACTTTCGAGTGAAGCGGTATCAACCATTGATGATTCGATGAAACTTCAGGCTGTGAATGCATTACGCTGGGACGGTCAAGCATGGTGGTGTGCTGGCGTTGATGGTTTCGGCGTAGTTTCAGTGGCTCAATATCACGGCGTCCAGGTTGAAAAAGGGGCGCTGTTGGGAATTGTAGGAGGTGGTGCTGCTGCTCGGGCTACTGTTGCCGCATGGTTGGATGCTGGGGGCCAAGTTCGCTTATTTTCAGGAAGACGCCCGTTGGATATTTCTTTCAATGTCGAGTCTGATGATTCGGAACGTCCACTTGATTTTGCTGTTGATTTTGATGGTGATGAAGCCCATGAATCTCTCCTTGAATCATGCCCTCTTCGGCTCAATCCTCGTTATGAGGGGATGAAAGGAGACTTTGAAACAAGAGTAAAACCTCTTGTTACGACTCCTTTCGACGGTCGGTGGATGTTGGTTGCTCAGCATTTGGAAGCATGGCGGCGGCTTTGGGCGCCTCAATATGCAGTTTATCTCCCCTCGATTGGCTTGCTCCTCACTCAACTTATTCATGCCGAATCTGTCCTCGGAACATATGCATAACTCCCAAAGCAATTAGAATGAGTAGCCGAAGGAGCAGGTGGGGCAGGATATGAATCTGACTAAACAATTTGTTTGTCTTTGTGTACTGATTGGGTTCCTTTTACCGAGTTTTGGCATTCTCGTCTCTGCTCAACATCCTTCCGAAGACCAAAACTTCACTGCACCTCACAGTGGTGTTGATTTTCCAGTCGGGTGGGAGGATATCACCTACGGTTCTGCAACAGGTCAACCTCCACAGAATCAAATTCGTCTGCTTTATCCTGCAATGACTGCGGGTGAAAGTGCTGAAATGGCGGGGAATGGTCCCTTCCCTCACATTCAGTTTTTCATGGATTCCGGGGAATCTTCTGATGGCTACATGGATTTCACTTCACGCTTAGTCAAGCGTGGATTTATCGTCGCAGTTCACGGAGAAACCTATGATTCAACGGATTTTGCAGAAATTCTTCTACAGACCCTTGATGTCCACGAACGTCTCCAAGAATTGAATAATTCGAGTTCAGACCCTCTTGTTGGTTCATTTGGCCAGTTTGACCTGTCTCATTGGGGAGTTGGTGGCCATGGAGTTGGAGCTGCTGGTGCATACGGGGCGTATCCCTATTGGGTGAATGAAGGTCGAACTGAAATGATTCAACCTCCACGTGCTGTGTTTGGATTAGGTATGGATTTTTCTGAATGGAATAATCAACATTGGGATGATCTGGCCCCGCAGGGTTGGGTTCACAATCCCGCCTCACCTGCAGCAGCGTTGTTTTTGACTGGTTCTGCTGACGAGATAGCCCCGGTACTCGAAACAGAATCCGTTCTCACACAGGGTGACGGGCTCGGTTGGCAAATAATGCAAGTGATCGGAGCAGACCATTATCAATATCAGGATTCGAACTCTTTCATTGAAGACTTCAATGATGGTGATGCTGTCTTAACTCAAGAAGAACAAAACTCCATGGCGTCCGAGTTTGTGAATGCGTACCTTGACCTCACGCTTCGTGGCTCGCATGAGCGCTTCCGTGAGGCGTTTAACCGACCTCTTGGCCCGCATGTCGTAAGTAATGACGAAGCGTACATTGTTGAAGATTTACTCGACAGTAATTTCTTGTTAGTCAATCATACATGGATTGCTCCGAACGCTACGTCCACCTTCGGACCACAGATCACTGTGAATTCATTTGTCAATTGGACTTTGAGAGATGGTCGAACCTTAGACGAATTACCGAGTGGTTGGGACCTCGATATCGAATGCAGGGTGTTAGGGATGAACATGACAGCAGGTATGTTCCAGCCAAATGGAGATGCTCGATGTCTCTTCCCAATGCAAGATGTAGCACCTGGGCCTCACACTGCTCAAGTGAGAATTTTTGTCGAAGGTGCAGCCTCTACAGTTGAATTTGATTTTGTTCGAACGGATGCACCACTCGTGCTTACGACTCCAGTTCCAGATATTGAAGTCGAACAGAGAGGAAGTGTACACGTCAACGCATCTCTTTTCGGTTATGACCCGGATGGACAAGATGTGTTCATCCACGCTGGTGAACTCGGTGGTAGCGTTTCTGATTTTTCGTTCAGTATCGACCAAGATAAGCGTGGCGTGACTGTAAACCACAATGTGACAGGGGAGATTGTCAATGGCGCAGAGATCCTACTCACACTCCGCGCTGGTGGTGATGGTGTGATTGATGAAGCTGGAACTATATCGGTGATACGAGTCATCCCGGTAGATGACCCTGCAGTGAAAATTGCTGATGTACCAATGCAAAATCTCATAGAGGATGGAACCTCAATTATTCTCAATCTTTCAGACTATGTAGAAGATCCCGAAGGTGAAATGCTGTTCGCAACTGTTGGTGGTGAAACGAATGGAGTCTATGGCCCCGTATCATTCATCCTTGCAAATGGCCAAATGACCTTGACTCCGATTCCAAATGGTAACGGTGCTACAATTGTTCATCTGTTGGTGGGTGATGGCACCAATATTCCGATCGAATTGGATGTGCCTCTGTATGTTGAACCAGTCAATGATGCCATTATCGTCAATGAATCTGCTTGGTCTATTTCAATACCAGAAGATGGAAGTATGTATCTCAATCTTTCCGACCTTGCATGGGATTTAGATGAAGATAATCTCTTTTGGACCATTGAAAGCAGTTCACAATCGGTGAATGTTGTTCGCTCATTTTCTCAATTTATCATTACGCCAATCTTAGATTACTCCGGATACGATGCTTTGACTTCAATCAATATCACTGATGCTACAATGACGGTTACACGGACGCTGAATATTACCATCGCCCCCTCCCCCGATGCACCTATCCTGATACTTCGTGAATTGAACCTCATCGATTCCTCAGCAGGAAGTTTACAATGGTGGGTCTATGATGCCGATGGAGTGATCTCGAGTGATACCGAAATTCAAGTGAATGGTAGCGTCATTGAAAACCTGTCTCATTCATGTGTCTATGACCCAGATGATTTAACCAATCGCTGCCTCACTATGTTGCCTCTTCCCGCTTCTCACAACGGAACTGTGGAAGTTCGTGTATCGGTGTTTGATGAAGACATTGGGGCTGCAACAGTCGCATATATCTCGATAAACATGTCGCCATCTCAACCTGAACCGACATCGCCGACAACGGAATCAGATGGTCTGGAGTCGCTCAGTGCTAACATTCTGGCAACTCTAAGTTTGGTTGTTCTCATTGTTTTAGGTAGTATTGTTGTTTTTCTTCGAAAAGGAACGAATACCTCTTCCGAATTACCGGTTGTTGAGGTTGAAGAAGAAATGGAAGTTAAATTCCCTAAGGCGTCGAAGAGCGGCGGTTTATTGTCCCGTGCAAAACAAAAGCAGTGATTCAAAGCGGAATATTGCCATGCTTTTTGGGCGGGCTCCATTCTCTTTTTGATTGGAGGATATCAAGAGCGCGACATAGGCGAAGGCGACTCTCACTCGGCTCGATAACATCATCCAACCAACCGTTACGAGCGGCCACATAGGGGTCTCCGAATTTGGCCTTATACTCAGCAATCAATCGTTGTCGAGTTTCTTCCTTTTGATCGTCTGGTGCTTTAGCAATCTCACTGCGATGAATGACGTTAACCGCTCCTTCTGCCCCCATGACTGCTAATTCTGCGGTCGGCCAAGCAATGTTGTAGTCACTTTGCAAGTGCTTGCAGGACATGGCCAAATACGCACCGCCGTATGCCTTTCGCGTCACAAGCGTGAGTTTTGGAACCGTTGCTTCAGCATATGCATACAACAATTTGGCGCCATGACGAATAATTCCACCCCATTCTTGAACAACACCAGGCAAAAATCCAGGCACATCCTCAAAGGTAACCAATGGAATGTTGAATGAATCACAGGTTCGGATGAAGCGTGCAGCCTTGATTGATGCGTCAATGTCTAGGCATCCTGCCAATACTTTCGGTTGATTCCCAACAACGCCAATTGTTTTTCCTTCCAAGCGTGCAAAACCGATGATAATGTTATCAGCATACGCCTCAAACAGTTCGACAAAGATGCCATCGTCAACAATTTCTTCAACCACTTTGACCATGTCGTAAGGTTTGTTAGGATTCTCTGGTACCAGAGATTGTAAGTCTAAATTTAATCTCCCAGCGGGGTCTGCCGTTTCTTCTCGAGGTGGGTCGGCCATGTTGTGGTCTGGTAAATACGAGAGAATTTCAGCGGCCAAAGTGCAAGCAACTTCTTCATCTTCAGCAATCATGCAAGCAATTCCAGAGCGTGAAGCGTGTAGAGATGCGCCTCCAAGGCCAGCGGCATCGATTTCACCTTCGAGAACTTCAGGAGTTTCCAGAGGCGATGAGAGGAACATTTGTCCATGTTCTTCTCCCAAAATGGTGAAGTCTGCTAAACTTGCAGCGAGAGCTGATACTCCGACGACTGGTCCAAGAACTAAACTAAGAATCGGAACTCGGCCGCTGCATTGGACCAAACGATCCAATAATTCACCCGTGCCAGCTAAGGCTGAAATCCCGTCATGGGCTCGTTGACCGCCACCGTCCCACATACCGATAATTGGAGCCTTTACACGTTCTGCCATTTCGACAATCTTAGCAATTTTCTTGGCATGCATTTCACCCATACTTCCGCCATGTACGCTGAAGTCTTGCGCGAAACAGTAGATTCTTCGGCCATTTACCGTACCGTGACCTGCAACAACTCCATCACCCAGTGTGTGGTGAAGAAACATGCCGTTATCCGTTGAACGGTGGGTGGCGAAAGAGTCGATTTCAATGAAAGAGTTTTCATCGAGAAGTAAGGCGATTCGGTCACGAGCAGTGCCTCTGCCACTTATACGAATTGATTCTTGGCGCTTCAATCCACCGCCGAGACGGGCTTGCTCTCGCTTGTACTGGAGTTCCTCGAGGCGTTCACTCGAATTGCCTGCCATATCATCTCCACCTCTTCTCGGTTTTTCATTCAAGCGCTCATGAACGAAGTAAATTGTTTCCTTCTCCACAAAGGTTTGCAGTTACAGCGTCTTGGATTTTCATCCTGTTTGAAAGTGCCCAGTGAACTTTGACAACAACGGTGTCTGGTGCTGCAACCATGCCATGCCCAAGAATTCCCATATCCATTTGTTTTCGACCCTTTGAGTAGACATTCATGTCAACAGGTCCATGGATGCATTGATTGGTTACAACGATCGGAATTTCTCGATTAATGCATCGGGTAAGAGCACGCCACAATTTGGTATTTTCGGGTGCATCTTTACCAGGGTCCTCGATGGGAAGGTGGCCAAGACCAGTACCCTGAATGATGATTGCTTGGACGCCGGTTAACACAATCGCTTCGATTTCTTCCGAATGAAGCCAAGGCCCAGCGACAAATTGAGCGATTCGAACACTTGTCTCATATGTTGTCGGTTGTTGACAAATCGGGCGAGACTCCGTTTTAGCGAGAGATTCTTCGTATCCCTTCTCCAATATATGGGAGCATGTTCCATTGTCAATGGTAATCATTGCAAGTGCTTCACAATTGACTGGCTGGAATGCATCTCTACGCGATGAGTGCAATTTCCGAACACCAATTCCTGGATAGACCGCACAGACTCCATCACTGTTGGATGCATGCATGACCACAACGACTCCATCTCCAGCGTCTCCGCAGGGTGCAGGGCCATGAGCAGCCCAATGCACAGCGGAAAGCAAATTTTCACTTGCGTCAGATGACCCTCGGTCGGATGAACGTTGTGAGCCAACAAAAGCAATTCGACCAGGAGGCGTTTCGCCTTTTCCAGCCCAAGCAAAACTCAAAGCCGCTGATGAAATATGCAAAGTATCTGTGCCGTGAGTGACCACAACGCCATCGCATCCATCTTCAAAGGCTTGTTTTGATGCTTGAATGATGGAATTCCAATGTTGTGGACGGATATCATCGCTGAACATGTTACCAAGTTTGACCGCTTCAATATTTGCAATCGAAGTGAGTTCAGGTAAACTCGCAATCAGTTCTTCTGGCTCAAAACGAGCAACGACTGCACCAGTAGCATAGTCTACTTTCGAAGCAATTGTACCTCCAGTGTGTAGAATTCGAACGCGAGGTAGTGAATCATTTGTGTCAGCTGCTACGGGTGGCGAAACAGTCGGCTTGGTGGTTTGGCCAAGGAGTTCAATCGACTGAACATCTTCAAGTGGGTAACTTGCATTATAGCCATTTACAAGTTTTACTGTCACATGATTTTTTGCAGCAGGGTGAAGAGCAACCCCTTCAAGAGTCGTTGGTCCGTTGTGGCTGTTCACCTCAACTTTCACTCGTTGACCTACGGCGGGAGCATCAACCATGTATTCTCCACATGCCGAGAGCACATCAACAGTTCGCATGCGTCAAAGTCGAAAAACGAATATTCTTTCCTTATGACTTCGAATGGTGCCGGGAGCGGGGCTTGAACCCGCGACCTTCGGATGTCTCAGACACCGCAAGGGGTATGCACGTCATACGATTGCCCGTTAAGGCTGCCCTATGAGTCCGACGCGCCACCAACTACGCCACCCCGGCTTATCTCTCGCCTGTCGCGTTCCCCATTTCAACCATACGGCTGAAAAGTGATGTAATTCTACCGTAGCCTTCATGCACTCTACGCCTTAGGAACCGGTATGGTTGACCTCAACACCGCTATGTCCGCTGCCTCTGTGGACCGCCAAAAGCGAGTGGCTGATGAGGGTAAAGAGCGAATGAAGCGCCGCAGTGGGCGGGACCTTGGGATCGAGGCTTTCGACCCTGTCAAACACGTGGCCAAAGAAAAGGCAGAAACTGCTTCAATGTGGCTTGTCATCAGTTTTTCGATTGTCATCTCTCTGTTGATGCGATATGTATTGATGCCAAGAACAACGGTTGAAAAATCAGACATACTTTATCTCGCACCATTGGCTGCAATATTCCTCATTCCACAGGTTCATCGGATGATACTGCCTGATTCGTTTAATGAATTATATACGAAAGGGACATGGTTCAAGGCAGGTTTTCTTCATACCTTCACCTTCTTGGCTATGGCTTTCCTACTAGTGAATCCACCGTTGGGTGACATTGTAGCGCCACAATTAGCCGGCGAATGGGTTTTAGTTCGAAATGAAGGCGGTGAATTCAATTTCTCAGAAGGTGTTGGCGAATCAGGTACCCTCACTTGGGAAGTTCAACAAGATGGTGAATTGACTGGAGATATTTGGCTTTTGTTCGGATTGGCAGATAACGTGAATGTCGAAGGGGCAAATGTCACCGCCGAATTGTTAACAACAAATTCTGATGCAGTTGCTTTAGAAAGTGACTTGGATTTTTGGAAGGATAATTTAGAAGTGATCAGCAATAATACCGGGCAAATCTCGAATACTCAATCGTCTTCAATACTCAAACCACATGGCGATTTAGACCAAGAGTTCGCACTGCTTGTTGGGACGGACCTCGCTGTTGGAACACACACAATTACAGTGACTATTGTTGAACAAGGCTCCCCTTGGGAGAACAGCCGTGTGTATGAATGGACTTTGAAAGTCGTTGAAATCCTTCCTGATGTCTCCTGAAGCACAGATTCAAGAAAGTAAATCGCTGTGCGCTAACAGTATGTTGTTGAGCAAACGACTAATTCGATGAACATCGCGTTGTTCTTGCGTTTGCTTTTGTAATTGCCTTTTTCTAAATACATGAATCAAAGGTGCAACTGCAGTCCAGCACATTAAGTCGAGGCATCGATTAACAAAGGTCGTCATATTCTTGCCGAGGTCGTCAGCAGGGAGTTCTTTTCCAACGCCCCATGGGTGAAAGTGAAAGTGAATCTATGTCCGCAAATGAGTTACAAGTCTAGCGGTGAGTGCATCCAATTGAATTTGTTCGCCCCCGCCTTCTACTAGGCGATAATCGACTTCAGCCATCCATTCGGTCATGTCCAATTTTGCTTCTTCAGTGAGGAAATCGGCTGTGTATAACTCGCGATGCAATTGATTCACGAAATCGGTTCCAGCAAGGCCATACTTATCCAGCAACTCTCTCAGCCGCCGTCGTGCTGCATGGAATCCATCATCCCTACAGGCCATGAGAAATTGATGCAGTGCCTCTGGTGGTGCAGTCGCTGAAGTTTCGTAAATCATTTCACGAGTGACGACCATATCGAGTGCTGCTGCCACTTGAAGTCCAGTTAATGCGCGACGAAGGTCTCCTTGCGAAATACGAGTCAAAGCCTCTCCAGCGTCCTCTGCTAATTCTACGCCTTCTGCTTTTGCTACATGGTGGACTTGGGCATTAACATCTGCATCAGCCAGTGGCCGGAATCGAAACACTGCACAACGGGATTGGATCGGTTCAATTATTTTCGAAGAATAATTGCATGACAAAATGAATCTGCATGTTTCAGCATATTGTTCCATAATTCGACGTAACGCACCTTGCGCATCATTGGTCAACGCGTCCGCTTCATCAAGGAAAATAATCTTGAATGAAGCACCACCGTATGGGGCAGTTCGGGCAAATTGTTTGACTTTGGTTCGAATACTTTCCAGTTTCCGCTCGTCCGATGCGTTCATCTCAAGCAAATTCCTGCGATATTCAGCACCAAACACATCCTTTGTCAAAGCCATTGCTGCAGTTGTTTTCCCAGTGCCTGGTGGGCCGGCAAACAGCAAATGAGGGAATTCTTTCTTTTCGGAATAGATGGTTAAACGCTGTACAACTGCTGTTTGTCCACGGATTTGATCAACGGACTGAGGGCGGTGTCTTTCTACCCAAAGTTCGCTCATGCTATGGATGTCGTTGCCGAGCCTCCTTGAACATTCTCCTTTTAATCGAAGGAAAGCGAAGTGAAAGTGAAGGGAAAGCGAAGCGAAAGTTAAGGAAAGTGAAGGGAAGTGAAGGGAAGTGAAGGGAAGTGAAGGGAAGTGAAGGGAAGTGAAGGGAAGTGAAGGGAAGCGGAGCGAAAAAACTCTACTTGAGGGCAATTTGTTGTAGTCCTGGGTGGAATCCATTGACTCGGAAGGGAAAAGACAGTATATGGCGCAGGACTTGAACGCATTGAGCCCCATGCTACGCGAGACAGCCCCCCCTCGGACCACGTTGACAATTTTCCTCGTTTTGATGTTCTTATTTGCAGATTTACTGTTGCCACAATCCATCGATTATCAAGCAGAACTTGCCGAGCAGCACAGCGTTTCACTCGTCACTTCGACAATTTCAGCTTCCACTGACACTGCGATCGATGAGTTTAACCCTAGCACCAATTATAATCAAAGTTCGACCGGATTACTTGGTATCTCTGACACAGGATATGAGAGTCGACTTTTGTTTGAATTTCAGATTAATTTTTCTTCAGCCGATACAATTCATTCAGCCACGTTGAATATTGCCTGTGATGAGAGCTCTCTTGTATCCTCGGATATCTCAATCTATACCGCAGCACCTTCGGCATGGAACGCCACTGATGCCACTTGGGAACAATCAAATCTTACGAATCAATGGTCTTCACCCGGCGCTGACGGCCCCAATGATCGAAGTGCATGGGACCCTCCATTCCGTTCCTCGAGCAATGGAACCTTTTCACTCAATGTCACGGGAATTGCACAGAATGCCGCCTCAACCAACCTCTCCTCGGTTAACATTCTCGTTTCTGCGCTTGGTTCTGTGTACGAATGCACACTTTCCGAATCAATGAACAGCGCCGCACATCCAGAACTTATTCTTGTCACTTCAGCTTCGGCAGCCGGTAACGGTGGTTCAGTTACTTCCGATTTCGCAGTCGATGGTATGGCATTGATGAATGGAGATTTGATTTTAACTGCAGACACGACTCCTACGCTCTCATACACATCTTTGGTTGGGGATCATGTAGAATACCAACTCTCGCTCGATAACGAATTCAAAACTATAAACGACCTTGAATGGCATTATTCTACACTCTGGAATTCCTTCACAACCATGACAACAAGCGGTACGTATACGATTCCAAGTAGTGAGCAATTTTCAAATGGGACTCAAGTGTATTACAGAGTACGAAGTATCGATTCTACAAATACATTGAGTGATTGGTCTGTGACAGAAACATTCCTCCTCCCTTACCATACTGTAACCGACAACGGGGATGGCACGGCAAGTATCGAAGTTGATGTCGACGATTTAGGTTCAGTCGGTAGTTTTATCGAAGACTCTTTTTCAAATCAATTGAGCAAGAATTCAAAATATGGCTCCACGAGCCTCCTCGAAACCAGTGTCACTGGGAATAAAGAATCATTCATTCATATCCGCTTCAATCTTGGCTTACTTGGCCTTCCTTCGAATGCGACAATTGTTGATGCACAAGTGAATTTAACCCGAGATACATCATCGAATAACGCCTTTCTCTCCATGCACGAAATGACGCCAAATCAATGGGTTGAAAGTGAAGTGACTTGGAATCGAGGTTCAAACACCAACCTTTGGTCAAACGGTGGGCGAGAGTATTCATCAACAGCTTCCGACACAGAAATCAATGGTTCACAAACCAGTTCTGAATTCAGTTTTGAATTCACCGATGTTCTGCAAACGTGGGTCGAAAGTGGTTCGACAGCCAGTGCTGATTTCATGATTACAGCTCGTGGAGAAAACGAAGCATACTCTTCAACTGGAACCAAAAGTGCCGTGTTCTTTTCATCTGAAACTCTTGATGATGCCAAGAAACCCGTCGTTGCGATTACCTATGCGTGGGGACCTTCTTCACCTTTGGTAAACGTCAGTTTAACCGCGCCTCTTCCTGAGGCCGCTGTTTGGAATCAATCCGGTCACAATTTCACTGCGAATTTGACACCCTCTGTAACATGGACCCCAAGTTCTGTTTCGCATGAAATGATTCTTCAACTTGCAACTGATGAACAATTCCGTAATCTCGTTTGGGTTTCAAACACCGGAGTAGACAATGATTTCACTCCAACCGATGGCATCCTCAACATGACCGGAAGCCATACTTTGACTGCCGGTAATATGTACTTTTGGAGAATGGCATATCAGGATTCAGATGGGCGATTTGGCCCATGGTCGGCATCGAGTTTCCTCGTAAGTTCTCTCGAAAGCACATGGTTAGGTGCGGACCGATATGAATTCCGAATGAAGCACGGAAATGGGACGAATGACGGCCTTTACCCTGAATGTCTTGATACATTTGTTGACAGCGGTACGCCTTCACAAAATTACGATGATGAATCAAAACTCCTCATTGCTTTCAACACTTTTCCGATTGAAGCCTTGGGCCTCTTGAGTTGTAATTTGCGTTCGAATCTTTTACCAGTTGGTTACGCTGTTGAATCTGCGCACCTCTCGATGATGATTGGAAGCGCCCCTTCGAATTCACCGAAAGTGGCAATTTGGGAAAGCCGTCAACAGAACTGGACCGCTGATGGTGCTACTTGGGCAACTTATGATGGTACAAACAACTGGGGAATGTCCGGCGCTAAAGGTTGGGAACGTTCTTCTTTACTTGACTCCGTTCAATTGAATACTTCATATGTTGACGGTGATCGTATAGAGTGGGATGTTACCTTAGGTGTTCAAAACTCGATGCGAGATAACCGCAGTGTTGATTTCTTGATTGGAATACTCGGGGCTGGGACCGGCCAAAGTCGTGAAGTCGAATTATATCCTGGCTTATCTCCTGATGCCCAAAAACCAGAATTGCGTTTCGTTTATGTTCCGGGTTCAAACGTCGTACCAAGCGATCCAGTACCTCTGACTCCTCTGAATGGTGCTTGGTCGATGGGGACTGGCGTTGACCAAACTCCTGACAAGCGTCCATTACTCACCTGGTCATTTGGAAGCAATCTTTCCGGCGGTGGTTGGGCTGTTCAATTTGATACGACTTCAACCTTTGATTCAACCTCGCTTCAAACTAAAACATCATGGAACGACGGCGGGTTTGATGTCACGAATCTCTCATATCTGCCCTCTTCCGATTTAGATGATGGTACCTCATGGTATTGGAGAGTTCGTGCTATTTCTTCGACAAACCAAATTGGAAATTGGTCAAATTCTTTTACATTCACCATTCCAGACTTGACCACTTGGCAAACATGCCTAGATGGCTCGTGTGCTTCGGTTGAACTCCATCATAGAGAAGCGATGCCAAGTCTGCACCTCCCGAATTTCATCGATACATATGTGGTCGAATCTGGAACTGCTGCGCCTTATTCATACAACGGTTCATCGCAATTGAAAGTTGGCGCAGTAGCGTTTAACCGACAAGCCATTTCTCTCATTCGAATACCTCTTAACTCAATTCCACAACCTATGAATGCTCGAGTCACCTCAGCTCAGATGAATCTCTATTCAGAATCGTCATCCTCGTCTGGGGAACCTATTGCTGTTCGGCCTGTCTATCAAAATTGGACCACAAGTGCAAACGGTACTACGTATGATGGAACCAATAATTGGTCACAATTCGGTGGTCGCGACCTTGGTGTCGACCTTGGACCGTATGTTGATTTGCAAGAATCAGTCAGCGCGAACTGGATGACTTGGGATGTGAGTGAAGCAGTTCAGGCAGCATTGGATTCAGGTTCATCGACCCTTTCGCTGGCACTGTATGCTTCCAACGACATCACGGCATATTCAAACGGTCCGACTGTTGTAAGTTTTACTTCAACTGAAGGCCTTTCCACTCAACACCCCTGGCTTAATTTGACTTGGTCTAATGGTACTAGCCCAGTTCCTACTACGGCCGGCGTTAATATTGGTCCTGCAAATAATTCACTCTCTTGGGATTTGAACTCACATGCATTGTTACCAAATGATCTCCCTGAATTCAGTTGGTCTCACAGTTCTCCAAATTCTGTCGATGCTTGGCGAATCCACATATTTGAGAGTGCGAGCGACGATATGGCAGGCCGATACACGTATGATTCTCGTATTGATTCAACTTTGTTTGATTTGCCAAACCTTACCTTTACACCTACTGCTTCGTTAAATCATGCTCAGACTATTCGATGGACTGTTCAACCAATACAATCTGGAATGATCGGTCCACAAAGTGTCTCAACTTTCTTCCATCTCCCTAATCCGGACTCAGGAGAAATCGATTCAACACATGCTTGGGTCTCGCTTCAAGAAGGCTCAATTATTGAGGCACAATCCTATCCGATGATAAGCCAAGACACAACATTAGACGAGGGGAACCCATTCGGAAATAATGGTGCAGCATCATTTATTGCGGTTGGACAAAGTTCAACAAACAGTATATTGCGCTCAACGGGCTTGATTGAAATTGATTTCTCAACACTCCCTCTTCCGTCATCGTATGAAATTAACAATGCTACACTTGAACTAACTGTTGTATCTGGTGCTGAGCACATCTTTGTTACCGTCTCTGAAATGATTACTGGTTGGAATGAAGCCTCAAATTGGGCTTATCCTGGTAACAACACAACCTCATGGTCTGGAGTTGGCGCTTACCATTCTGCAGACTCTAAGATTCCTGACACTGAAGGCTTTTGGATTAACGGCAGCGGTGTGTTTGAAATTAACATCACCTCAATGCTCCAACACGCGATTGAACGTGGACAAGAAAGCTTGAATCTTATCATCCAACCTGAAGAAATCGAAGGCACAATTGATGAAACATCTTACATTGCGAGCAGTGAATCTTCAGTCATTTCGAACCGGCCGAAATTGACAATGACCTATGAATTGACGACACCTTGGTCGCCTTTGAGTCCAACAAATATCGGCCCAGTCGATGGTTCCACGCTTTGGAACCTCTCCGCTCCAATGCCAAGTGGCGCCGAAACATACAACACCAACTGGTCAAGTTCATCTTCGAACCAAACTCAATGGGTTGTTTGTACTTCAAGAGACCCTCGAATGATTGACGACTTGGAATGTGCAACTACTGACGAACTGATTGCGGGGAATATCACCGATACCACTTGGGATGCCCTTAACCTCACTGTTACGCGCTCCGATTCATCGAAGGGTGATGCATGGCAATACTGGCGTGTACGTGGTGACCAAGATGATCGAATCGGGCACTGGTCGAATGTCAATGCATTCCGCATTCCTGTTGACCAAGGTGTTGCAGACGGTTTAGGGAACTATACCGTGGAACTAAGGCGTGGGTCAATTTTCTCACAAACTGGACTCCTCCCTCAAGTCCCAGATGCTGAAGTTTCCTCTTCAGCCACTGGAAACCTTGGCGCATCGAGTCAACTCAATCTTGGGACTTCTGCATCCGGGAGCGGTGAAAGTCAGATTTATCTCGAATTCGATTTGAGTGCGATGCCTTGGCCATCAACCATAACCCCAACCTCGATGCTCCTTGGATTGTATCGTAACGGAGTTACAGGAACAACCTCAACAACTATTTCCGCACATGCCTGTTCACCATTCACTGAATCTTCTATAACTTGGAATCCGAACGTGGCTTGCATGACAAATGAAATCACACGTTCGACACTTACGCTTTCTCCGGCCTCTGGTTGGGTTGAATGGGATCTCACCAGTCTTGCCCAAGATAATATGGCGAATGGCAATTTCACCATGACCGTTTTGTTGAAGACAGTGGGCACACCATCGACCAATCATGTATTCTCTTCTTCGGAGGGAAGCAACGAATCATCTCGACCAAGGTTGATACTGAATTATGTCGACAACGTCAATGGCATTCAGCCTCCGAGTCAACCTGTTTTGACCTCGCCTCAAGACGGTCAAGTTCTCTACAATCTCACCGGTCCGACTCTACAACCAGATGACAAACCAATTCTTTCATGGACACCTGTAACAGGTGCTAGCGGATATGTCGTAACGATTGCAAATGAAACAGGCGTCTACAAATTCAATTCATGGGAGACGGCTGAAATCGTTGGGACCTCATTCCGATTTGCAAACTCTCTGACCACTGGTGAAGTGATTACATGGTGGGTGCAAGGTGTCAACCAATCGATACCAGGCCCTTCGTCATCACGTTGGAGTTTTGCTATAGGTGATCCACATCACACAGATAACAATGATTTGACTTACACCTATACCTTCCAAACAGGCAACGAAGTGATTCAATTCGGACACACCAATATTCGCGAAACTCACCTTAGTGAAGCCTCCCCTTCGATGAATTTTGGAGATGCAGCACTTACGAATCTCGGAACCTATTCGGGGGCGAATGCGGGTCTTGAGGCGCGATTAACCTTTGCCTTAGACAACAGTCAAGTCCCTCTTCCAGGCTATTCAAATATCCATTCTGCAAGTGTCGGGCTCTACCTCGATTCTTGGGTTTCCACGGGTGGTGCGAATGAAATGACCTTCAGTGTTCACCGTATTATTAATGGTCAATGGGCTCAATCCTCCTCTACTTGGAATGCTTCTTCCTCTGCTTCGACTGGAGCATGGGGCGCACCAGGTATGCAAGCAGGTGTCGATTATGATGCGACACCAATTTCTACTTTTGTC
>Ga0308019_10000875_pt1 | contig 18709 bp, 23 predicted proteins | sample Neamet284_FD_203135 | JGI IMG/M metagenome (GOLD analysis project Ga0308019, IMG submission 203135) | Marine microbial communities from water near the shore, Antarctic Ocean - #284 | ecosystem: Environmental > Aquatic > Marine > Unclassified | place: Southern Ocean | collected 2014-10-01 | reverse complement strand
AAATGTATTGTTTCAAGCACAAGCAAACGGCGCGGTAACTCAAACGGATCTAGGTCACAACTGTGATTTTCCAGCCGCACAGCACGTTACAACTTCTGTAAACACTACTACTGGTAAGTCAACTATGCAGGTTAACGCTACTACTGCTACTGCCACTAAGTCGTTTAAGGTTGTTGGATTCGTAACTAAAACTGGGTCAGAAATCGGCGATGCTTATACCGACGTTCTGGTTAAAATTAACCTTCCGTACCATCAGTATGGTACTGGCATTGTGTCTAACTAAGGAGCTGACTAATGGCTATTTCAAGAGCGCAACTATTAAAAGAGTTACTCCCCGGATTAAACGCATTGTTCGGTTTAGAGTACGCAAAGTATGGCGAAGAGCATAAAGAGATTTTTGAAAACGAAACCTCTGACCGTTCTTTTGAAGAAGAAACTAAGTTGTCCGGCTTCGGTTCGGCTCCAACTAAGTCAGAAGGCTCCGCTATTGAGTATGATAATGCTCAAGAAGCCTTCACCGCACGCTACACGCACGAAACTGTTGCTATGGGTTTTGCAATCACTGAAGAAGCGATTGAAGACAACTTGTATGACTCTTTGTCATCTCGTTACACCAAAGCACTAGCTCGCGCTATGGCATACACCAAGCAAGTAAAAGCTGCTACCATCTTGAACAACGCGTTCGCTGCTGGTACTACTTACGGTGATGGAGTTTCTCTATGTAACACTTCTCACCCACTTGTTTCTGGTGGTGTTAACTCTAATACTCCAGCAGTTGCTTCGGATCTTAACGAGACTTCTTTAGAAGCCGCTATTATCCAGATCGGCGGATGGACTGACGAGCGTGGCCTAAAGATTGCAGCACAGCCTAAGAAACTCATCATCCCAACAAACTTGCAATTCGTTGCAACTCGTTTGCTTGAGACTGAGGGACGTGTGTCTACTGCTGATAACGATCTAAACGCCATTCGTAGCAATGGTTCAATTCCCGGCGGATATGCAGTCAATCATTACCTGACTGACACTGATGCTTGGTTCCTTATGACTGACGTTCCTAACGGTCTAAAGCACTTTACCCGTTCACCAATGGCTACATCTATGGATGCAGACTTTGACACTGGTAACAGCCGCTATAAAGCCCGTGAGCGTTATTCGTTCGGTGTATCTGATCCATTGGGTATCTTTGGTTCAGCAGGCGCGTAACAAGTAGTAACGTGTTTGACTAAGGGAGCTTCGGCTCCCTTTTTTATGTTTGACATAAAGTACTGTATAGTGATATGTTCTCCTATATCGGGAAACAATCCGGTGAATCTGACAGACCCGACTGACGACATGTAGACAGATTTGCCTTAACTCACATGTGAGAACTCTATAATGGCTAATACAACTTTTAACGGCCCAGTCCGTTCGCAAAATGGCTTTGAAGATATTTCAGTAGCTTCAGGCACTGGAACAGAAACTACTAACTCTACTTATGGCAACAACGCTTCTATTGGTGGCACTCTCGCCGTAACTGGCGCTGTTAAAGCTAAACGCTCTGTAGTAAAAACTTGGGAAGCCACAACAGCAGTCTCTGATACCTTATCTATCGCTGATTCCGGTGCTGTTGTACTTATTCACGGTACTTTAGATAATGTTATTACTTTACCTGCTTCAGCTACTGCAACAGAAGGCGCGTATTTTGACTTCTTAGTAACTACCGCTGTAGGTTCTGGTAAAACAACGACTATTGCTATCCCTGCTTCAACAGGCAGTACTTTCTTGGCCCAAACGCAACTAGCGGCAGGCAATGCGGCTAACCCTGTTATCACAAACGCAGGGGACACCTTTACCTTTGTAGCGGGTTCGGGAATAGGCTCTAGATGCCGTATTACTTGTATTACTGCGGTAACGGGCGGCAAGCAGGTATGGATGGCAAGTTCTGTAGGAACGCCTATCTCTACAGTAGGGTAATTAGCTAAAGGAGCAATTTATGTCTGATGTTAAAGCGACATTTGTCTCTGCGGCAGTGGCAAGTGCCACGGCGATATCGACCGCGGCACAGGTAGCAAATAATGCCGCCCTTACTTTGACTGCTAGTCCGTATGTTACGGATGCGGCACGAAAAATTACCATTACTTCGGGTGGCAATGATTCCGGCATTTCTTTTGACATTGTTGGATTAGATGAAACGGGTGCCGCGGCTTCTGAACGAGTTACGGGAGGAAATGCCGGTGCTGTAACCAGCACCGAGTACTATACTTCCGTTACCTCTATTACAGCAGTTGGTGATCCGGCAGGTACGGTGAGTGCGGGTACTTCAAATAGCGTAGGAGCCCCGATGTTTGAGGGCCGTATGCGTTTAAGAGGTATGTACGCAGTCAATACTGCTACGGGCGGAACCATCAGCTTTAGAGAAGGTACCGTAGGCGGAACAATAAACATGCAGTTTAATACAGTTGGAAACGCAGACTCCGCCGAATACCCGGACATACCGGATAACGGCATGTTGTTTGTTGGGGGAGGGTACATAACGTATTCTGCCGCTAATATGGCTTCCATAACCGTTTTCTTTGCGTAAAAAGGTCTTTATATGGCTACTACAAAAGATGTTGAAAGACTTCCCAGTGGCCGTATAAAGTACCGTGGGGAGACTTTTCCGGGTTTTAATAAACCAAAAAAGACCCCTAAAAAATCTAAAAAAAGCGCCGTTTTAGCTAAAAAAGGCTCTGAAATCAAACTAGTTCGGTTTGGTGACCCCAACATGTCCATTAAAAAAGACCAGCCTGCCCGGAGAAGCAATTTTCGGGCTAGGCATAAGTGCGACACCGCAAAAGATAAGTTTTCAGCGCGTTACTGGAGTTGTAAAGCATGGTAAGCGCAGTTAACTTAGGCGCAGGATCGCCCAAATCAAACAAATGTGCCGTTATCCGCATGAAAAAAGGCGGATCGGTAAAAAAGAAGTCTGGCGGAAAGATTTGCCCAGAGGGTAAAGCTTGGGCAAAGCGTACTTTTGACACGTATCCCTCGGCCTACGCTAATTTAGCGGCTTCTAAATACTGTAAAGACCCTAATTACGCCAAGAAATCTAAAGGCGGTAAAAGAAAAGGACGTTAACATGCCTCATTCTACAAAAGATTTAGATAAAGTTATTGCTGGTTTAAAAAAAGCGTCTAAGCTTCATGCAAACCAAGCAAAAGTTTTGGAAAAAATAAAAAAAGACCATAGCAAAGGCTATGAGAAAAAGAAACCTAAAAAGAAGTGAGAACATCTTGTGGGTGATTTAAAGAAGTGGGTTGACCAAGACTGGGTTAGGATAGGGTCTGATGGTAACATTAAAGGGTCTTGCGGGACTTCTAAAGACACTAAAAACCCAGATAGGTGCTTGCCCCGTAGTAAAGCGCAGTCTTTGTCAAAATCAGAGCGAGCGGCAACTGCGCGGAAAAAGAAGGCTTCTAAGAAAAAAGTTGTGAAAAACACTAAAGCGGCAGAAGTGCAGAAAATGAGTAAAGGCGGTGTGATTGCAAGAGGTTGTGGTGCGGTCATGTCTAATCGTAGAAAAAGAACCCAAGGTTCTGTTGTAAAACTTTAACGAGGTATAGCTATGCGTGGATCAACTAAGTACATGAAGAGCGGCGGTGCTGCTAAGAATAAAACAGCTAAGTACATGAAGAGCGGCGGTGCTGTTGCATCTAAAGCTAAAAAGAAAGAGTCAGGTATGACTGTTGCACAAGCGCGGTCGTTCTTGAAAGATAAAGGTTACAAAGTTGTAAAGACGTAGTGTCTTACCTAATTAGTAACATTCCGCACTTTAAGTGCTGGGTTAGGAAAGAATACACTTGTAACCATTTGCGTTATCAAGGCGAGTATTTACATGCACTTGCTATTGCCGTAAATACTATTCCAGACCGATCTTTAAGCTTTCAAGTTGTTTTTACAGGGTGTGAGAACGATGACGAAGAAATAGATGACGTTCATGGGGGTGCAATGTGGGCTAGGATGCCCCTACAGGCGTTGGTTGCCGATATTGTAATGCCAGAATGGCCTGAAGAAATGGCCGATCATTTGGCGCAACCGTGGGATTGCGAGTCCCGGGATCATTCTGTGATTACTATGGACCGCGTTAGTAGCAGTCCTTGGGTAGCTAAGATAGACCACGAGTTTTACTCTGCTCGCTACATGTTTACTGTGGATTATACCGATCACCACATAGCGGATGATCCCGCACAGCATAAACAGAGTCATGTGATGTATATTACAGAACCCGGTCCTTGGTATGGTAATATAGTGGCATTACCAAACAACCGAGTTCGGGCAACTAGCCCAGCTTTGTGGAAGACAGGGCAGGGCGCACCGGATTTTTGCCCAAATCAGCGTGTTCATTCGGCTGAAGGGCATGAAAGTTATACAGACCCGTCTATTGTTTTTGATAATTTATATTCAGACAGTGACGGAGAATAACGAGGATAATTAAACATGGCAACCTCTAACAGCACTAATTTTGAGCTAGACGTTACCGAATATATTGAAGAAGCGTTTGAGCGTTGCGGCTTAGAGGTTCGTACAGGTTATGATCTTAAAACAGCAAAACGATCTTTAAACATTATGTTAGCCGAGTGGGCCAACCGAGGTTTAAATGCGTGGACTATTGAAGAAATTACCATTCCTCTGGCAACAGGGGTAGGTGTATATCCTGCGGGCACGTTAACTATTTCAGTAGCGTCTTCCACTGGATATACCGTTGCCGAAACAATTACTGGCGGAACTAGCGGAGCAACAGCTACCGTAACAAGCGTTCCGTCGGCCACAAGTCTAGCCATTACAATACCAGAAGGTACTTTCAGTCTTAGTGAAACACTTACAGGCGGAACTAGCAGTACAGCGTCAACTGTATCGGCAGTCGTAGACTTTTCCAACGTAAACTCTACTATTGATTTGTTGTCTGTGGTGGTCACTCGATCTGCAACTGACTTTAGTGTTGCTCGTTTAAGCAGAGATGGCTTTTTTAGTATCCCCAATAAGGCTACCACTGGAAGAGCTAACCAATATTTTATTGATCGGTTAGTAACACCTACTTTAAAAATTTGGCCGGTACCCGAAAATAACACCGATGTCATAAAATTTACTCGTTTAACTCGAATACAAGATGCCAACACTCCTACAAACACCTTAGAAATACCTTTCCGTTTCTACCCTTGTTTAGCGGCAGGTCTGGCTTACTACCTTTCGGTAAAAAGAGCGCCGAATAAGGTACAGTTGCTAAAGACTATTTATGAAGAAGAGTTTGATCGCGCCATGATGGAAGACCGTGATCGCGCTTCTTTTAACATTACCCCAAGCTACATGTACTTTAGGTCTTAAAAATGGCTAAGTATGCTTCAGGTAAAAACGCTTACGCTATCTCAGATCGATCTGGAATGCGGTATCGCTATAAAGATATGCGTAAAGAGTGGAACGGCTCTTTAGTTGGTAAGGATGAGTTTGAGGCTAAACAGCCTCAACTAGGGCCTTTTAAGAAAGCCGTTGATCCGGAAGCTTTGCAGAACGCTAGACCAGAAACAAACTTAGAGTCCCAGCGTAATATACAATACGGTTTTGACCCAGTTGGCTTTAGGGGAAATGAAAATTTAACACCAAATCCGTTGAGAGCAACGGGCGGTGTAGGACAGGTTAAGGTAACGGTATGAGCTTTACATACGCACAGCTAAAGACGGCGCTACAAGACTACACAGAAAACGATGAGACAAGCTTTGTCTCTAATCTTCCACTTTTTATACGTCAAGCCGAAGAGCGCATTTTAAAGAATGTCCAGTTATCATTGTTTAGAAAAAATGCTCAAGCGGCTTTAACTCAAGGTAACCCGTACATTAACTTACCGGAGGACTTTTTAGCGCCATTTTCTTTTACCGTACAGCCTCCACTAGCGGACGGTTCTTTTTCAGACACTACTGAAAAAACTTTTTTGGACTACCGTGACGTAGATTTTGTTCAAGCTTATAACCCTACTCTTACGGTCACCGGTGCGCCTAAGTGTTATGCGATGTTTGACGTTGTTAACTTTATTGTTGGTCCCACTCCTGACACGAATTATTTTGTGGAACTTCATTACTTCTATAGACCGGATAGTTTGACTGCGGGCGCGGATTCGGGAACCACTTGGCTGAGTATAAATGCAGAGGTAGCCTTACTATATGGAAGTTTAGTAGAATGCTATACTTATATGAAGGGTGAAGCAGATATGGTGCAAGAATACCAGAAAAGATTTACCGAGGCGTTAACTTCCTTAAAGATGTTTGGTGAAGCTAAAGAAGTTACAGACGAGTACCGAACTGGAATGGTTATAAGGGCGAAGCAATGATTACAAACCCCGTAGTTATGAGCGAAGACTTTGGGATTACGGTCCAAACGTCGTCTAACCGAGGGTTTACCCCGGAAGAAATTGCCGAAAGATGTGTAAATCACATTATAAATATCTCAGATGACGCTCCACCGGCTATTAAAGGGCAGGCTTTAGCATTTAGAGATCAAGTAAAGGCAGTGGTCACTTTTTATTTGCGAGAAGCGGTTAAAAGCGACAGAACAACCGTTTTTAACGAACTAAACAACGCGGGACAACCGCAACTTGCTGAATTAATCAGGAGATTATAATGGCTTTTAACGGAAACTTTATGTGTACAAGCTTTAAAACACAGCTTTTAACGGGTACTCATAACTTTACTAACACTAGCGGAAATGTTTTTAAACTGGCTTTGTACACAAACAGCGCCACTTTGAACGCTTCCACAACGGCTTATGCCACTTCAAACGAAGTCGCTAACGGCAATGGATACACCACGGGCGGAGCGACGCTAACTAGCGTAACTCCTACCAGTTCAGGAACCACCGCTTTCTGTGATTTTTCGGACGTTACGTTTTCTAGTAGCACGATTACGGCTAGAGGGGCTTTGATTTATAATGATACGCAAGGCGATAAGTCCGTTCTTGTGTTAGATTTTGGATCCGATAAATCGTCATCTTCTGGAGACTTTGTGATCGTGATGCCAGCGGCTGACGCTAGTAACGCTATCATACGAATTGCATAATGACAGACGCGGTAACAGCTTTTGCCGGATGGAACTCCTCTACTCAAGGGTGGGGAGAGTCCACGTGGGGTAACAGTGTAATAGACACTGCTTTTAGTGCTACTTCGGCTTTAAGTGGCGTTACAGTTATTTTTGAGATACAGGCCGCGCCGGTAGGACAAGTTGCTGTGGCACGGGTAACCGGTGTAACCGTAGAGGCGGGAACAGGCGTATCATTTGCAGTTACAGGACTTGGTGCTACCGCCCAAGTAGGCGCTGTATTGGTATGGGGGCGTATTGCTCCCGCCGAAACAGCAACTTGGACAGAAATGGTAGTAAATTAAATAATTTTAGTTAAATCAGCTTGAGGGTAATTTAAAATGGCTAGTACATATACAACTTTCTTAGGGCTTGAAAAGCCCGGTACGGGGGAACAATCCGGTACTTGGGGGGACACTACAAACACCAATATGGACATGCTAGATCAAGCGGTTGACGGGATTATTTCGGTTACATTGTCTGCCACAGGTTCAACAGGTTCCCCAAACTCTTTACCTATTACAGACGGCGCTGTTTCTAACGGGCGTAACAAATACATTGAGTTTGTTGATGGCGGAGATATTGGCGCTACGGTCTACGTTGCTTTAACGCCAAACGATGCTGAAAAGGTGGTGTACTTCCGTAACAGCCTTTCCGGCTCACGCTCTATTCTTATTTTTCAAGGCACATATAACACCAGCAATGATTTTGAATTGTTGGCTGGAAAAGATTATGTCCTTAAATTTAATGGCGGCGGTTCAGGTGCCACCGTTACTGACGTAAATGCTAACTTAGCGGTTACTGCGCTTACTGCGACAACTTTAAACGGTACAACCGTTACGGCCTCTGGAGTAATTACAGGATCAACTGTCGAAGCTACCGGAGACACTGCCGCTGGCGATAACGCGGCAATGGGTTTTACCGCCGCAGAAGGTCTTATTCTAACCGGACAAGGCTCTACGAATGATGTAACCATCAAGAATGACGCAGACGCAGATGTAATTGAGATTCCTACGGGAACAACTACTGTAAATTTTGCAGGTGCTGTGGATGTTGTTGGAGACTTAACTGCGGCTACGTTTACTCCGGACGGAGATACTGCGGCAGGTGATTCCGCCGCGATAGGCTTTACCGCAGCAGAAGGTCTTATCCTAACCGGCCAAGGCTCTACGAATGACGTAACTATTAAGAACGATGCTGACGCAGATGTTCTTGAGATTCCAACCGGTACGGTAAACGTAACAGTTGCGGGAGACTTAGTCGCCGCGGGTACTTTAAAAGCAACGGGTGACACCGCCGCTGGAGACGGTGCCGCGCTAGGATTTACCGCCGCAGAAGGATTGATCCTTACAGGTCAGGGCTCTACCAACGATGTCACTATTAAGAACGATGCGGATGCCGCTGTTTTACAGATTCCAACCGGTACGGTAAACACAACTCTTGCAGGTACTTTGGGTGTAGCGGGAGGTTCCACCAACGGTGTGGTCCTATCTCAGGGAGATATAGCCCTAAAGAATGGTGGAACTAGGTCAACAGTTAAGTTTTATTGCGAGTCAAACAACGCGCATTATGCTCAACTTCAAGCACCGGCACACTCTGCGTTCTCAGGCAATGTAACCCTTACCCTCCCAGCATCTACGGATACTCTGGCGGGTATTGCGGCAACACAGACGCTGACTAATAAGACTCTTACAACTCCCGTTTTAAACTCCCCAGACATCACTGGCGGTACTGCGGCGGGCGACGATGCGGCTCTTGGTTACACTTCTGCGCTAGGTCTGGTGTTGACTGGGCAGGGATCATCAAACGACGTAACAATAAAGAACGATGCCGATGCGGCTGTTCTTACCGTACCAACCGGAACCACCAACGTAGCAGTAGTAGGCGACTTAGCAGTCGGCGGGTCAATCACTGACTCAGGCGCGGCAGTTAAAGTTGCGGGTCTTGAGACTATCTATGTCCCAGCGGCGGGTATGTACCCAGAGACAACAAACGGTGCTTCAGACTTGACTCAAGTAGAGCTATCAAACGGCCCGGAGCTTAAATGCCTCGACTTTGCGGCGGCGGCAGATGACTTCGCTCAGTTTCAGGTTATATTTCCTAAAAGTTGGAACGAAGGCACGGTTACCTTCCAAGCGTTCTTTACTGTCACTGGAACCAACACAGGTACAGTAGCGTGGGGATTAGCAGGTAGAAGTTTTGCGGATAGTGCAGACCTAAACACGGCCTTTGGAACTCAGGTAGTGGCAACAGCTAAAGCTCACTCTGGAACGTCTAACGACATAGATGTAGCGGCAGTAAGCGGAAATGTAACCATTGCTGGAGCGGCGGCTGATACTCTGACCATCTTTCAGATTGCTAGAGATGTTTCGGCAGACAACCAATCGGGCGCTGCGCGTTTGTTAGGCATTAAGCTGTTCTTTACCACTGACGCGAAGAATGACGCATAAGGAGTAACTGATGACAGGTTTTGGTTATAACGTAAACGGCTTTGGTTCTTTCCCCTCTAGGGGAGCGACTTTAGAGGTCGATATAATGGCGGCAGGTGCCGGTGGCGGTGGCGGGTTCAATGTCGGCGGTGGTGGTGGTGGTGGTGCCGTTACTTCGTTTGATGGCGAAATAGTTAAGTATGACAATAATTACACTGTAACCATTGGAGCGGGTGGAGCGGGTACTACCTACGGCGCGGGGGGTGGAGTTAATGGTGGTACTGGTAACGATGCAAGTATTGCCGGCTCTGGTATAGGAACGTTATACGGTCGCGGTGGTCAGGGTGGCCGATATCAAGACTCGTCTGGAGGCGGTGGTTACGTTGCTGGTGGAGCAGGAGGAAATATTCTAAGTGGAGCGGTATATTCTGGAGGAACAGGCTCTCTCGGCGGCGATGGCGGCGATTCAGGTGGTCAGGGTGCATCAGTATATATTGGCACGGGTGGCGGTGGTGGTGGTGCCACTGGCGATGGTTCCAACGGCTCCGCTACTTCGGGCGGCGATGGCGGCGAAGGGACAAACTGGAAAAGCTTAAACTTTGGAACGTACAATAAATTCGGTCACGGAGGTGGAGGGGCGCAAGGTACTTTTGTAGGTAATAATAATATAACCACCACACCCACTTCGGGTGTTGCAAGCGATAAGGGGTCAGGCGGAGTAAATAAAGACGGAAGTAATCTTGCTTTCGGAATTGCCGGCCCTGCCGGCGGACATGGTGGAGGCGGTGGCACAAACGATAACAATGCTACTGCGGCACACCGAGAGGGGGCGGCGGGAGGTGCGGGAGCGGTAATTATACGCTACGTTACAAGTGAGCTAGATGGTTCAGCTAGTGGTGGAACTGTATCTACGGCTGGTGGGTACACATACCACTACTTTACTTCTTCTGGCACTTTTGCCTTGTCATCTTAAATTGGAGGCCACATGGCCCATTTTGCTAAAATAATAGACGGTCTTGTCGTTCAGGTCATTGTTGCAGAACAAGACTTTATTGATACTCTGGGCGCGGATTGGGTTCAAACATCTTATAACACTCGCGGCGGTATTCATTATGGGCAGGATGGAGAGCCTGATGGTGGCACAGCACTGCGGAAGAATTTTGCGGGTGTTGGGCATAATTATGATGCAACGAGAGACGCTTTTTACCCGCAATCGCTTTACGCAAGCTGGACACTAAACGACAGCACCTGCATTTGGGAGGCTCCAACAGCCTGTCCAGATGCCGGCAACCAATACAACTGGGATGAAGACACAACTTCATGGGTTGAGATAACATAATGGAAATTAAACTATCGAATTTATTAGGTCTACTGCCTGTCGTGGTGGTGGCTACTGGTGCTATCTTCTCCTACGCCAGCTTAGATGCTATGGCATCAGAGAACGCTGAAGACATTGAAGATGTTAGCGAGCAGGTCGAGAAGATTGAAGAAGAGGTGGATGAGCTTCAGCAACAGATGACCCGCAGTGAGATACAGCTAGACAACGCTGTTGAGGACTTGTCAGAAGTACGCTTAGACACCAAGGCCATCCTCAACTTGCTTCAACGTCAGCCTACTAACTAACGTAATTTATTAAGTTTGCTGCCTGTTGTAAACGAACCCCTATTGAGTAAATGATATGCCGCTTACGAAGTTACAGTTTAGACCCGGTGTTAACCGCGAAACCACTTCGTATACAAACGAAGGGGGTTGGTTCGACTGTGACAAAATTAGGTTTCGCTCTGGAACACCTGAGAAAATAGGTGGGTGGCAAAAAAAGGGTACTAAAAGCTACTTAGGGTCCGCCCGTACTTTACACCCTTTTATCGCTTTAGATGGTTCACGTTACATAGGCGTTGGAACGCATCTTAAATACTATATTGAAGAAGGTGGCGGTTACACTGATATAACCCCGCTTCGGTTAACTACTGCCGTGGGCGACGTTACGTTTGCCAAAGTACAGAACGGTTCTCCTTTGATAACCGTTACAGAAACTAACCACGGTGCGGTTGAAAATGATTTTGTTACATTTGATGGTGCCGCAGATTTGGGTAGTGGAGGAAATATAACCGCCGCGATTTTAAATCAAGAATATCAAATAGTCACCGTTGTAAACTCCAATTCTTATACCATCTCGGCTAGAACCGTTTCTACTATTGATTCGGTTACGGTTAACGGAGCTATCGTGGCGACTGCGGTAAATGCTGCGTCACAAGACTCCGGAAACGGCGGGGGCAGTTCCCGCGCTAAATATCAAGTAAACACGGGTCTAGATACCACTGTAATTGGTACTGGTTGGGGCGCAGGTACATGGGGCCGCGGCACGTGGAACTCGGGCTCATCTTCCTTAGCTGCTGGAGCGGAACTAAGAATTTGGTCACACGACAACTTTGGCGAAGATTTATTAATTAATGCCCGGGATGCCGGGATATTCTACTGGGATAAGTCAGCAGGGCCCGCGGACCGCGCAGTTGCATTAAGCGCCCTGTCCACCGACGCGACAACACCTACTATTGGTAAGCAAGTTCTGGTTTCTGACCGTGACAAGCACGTAGTAGTATTTGGTTGCGATGCTCAAGACGACATTGGAACTCAAGACCCTTTGCTAGTTAGGTTCTCCGCACAAGGCGACCCGTTTACTTGGGAGTCTCAGGTTACAAATACAGCCGGTGACTTACGCATTGGTTCGGGGTCTGAAATTGTAACCGCAGTCGAAACCCGCCAACAGATACTAATTATTACGGATACTTCCCTACACGCCATGCAGTTTGTGGGGCCTCCGTTTACTTTTGGTATCTCGCAACTAGCCGATAACATTACGATTATGTCGCCTTTGTCCGCAGTAGCGGTTGATGACAACGTGTTTTGGATGGGTTTAGAAGAGTTTTACGTCTTTACAGGACAAGTTCAAAAACTGCCTTGTACTGTAAAAAGCTTTGTTTTCAACGATATAAACCTTTCTCAAAGGTCTAAGGTAGTAGCGGGTGTTAACTCTAGCTTCTCCGAAATCTGGTGGTTTTACCCGTCTGCAAGCAGTTCTGACAATGATCGCTACGTGGTGTACAACTACGCCGAGCAAGTTTGGTACTACGGTGCTTTAGCGCGAAGTGCTTGGCTAGACCGTGGGGTTAACGACGATCCTATCTCTGCGGGTGAAAACGGGTACTTATATTTACAAGAGATTGGCTACGACGACGGCAGTACAAGCCCCGCTTCCGCAATAACGGCGTATATTGAGAGCAGTCAGGTATCTATTGGAGACGGTGACCGCTTTGTATTTATGCGAAGAGTACTTCCTGATTTAACTTTTGACGGCTCTACTAACGATTCCCCCAGTGCAAACTTTATCTTTCAGGCACGTAACTTTCCGGGTGGCAATTACTTGCAGAGCAACACAAATGCAGTAACCAGAACCGCTACGGCACCTGTTGAGCAGTTCACGGAGCAAGTGCATCTACGGTTAAGAGGGCGGTCCTTTGCTTTGAAGGTTCAGTCCACTACTACAGGCACTAGCTGGAGGTTAGGCACTCCCCGGGTAGATATCCGCCAAGATGGGCGGCAATAATGTCTCGCGGACTAGTCCCACCTCAGTTTCCTAATGCCCCGGAAACGTATAATCGTCGGTTTATGTCGGAAGTTGTACGGTCTTTCTCGGTATTTTTGCAACAAATAAACAATCCGGGTATTTGGCGAGCAACTACTCTGGTTTTGACGGAACTACAAGATGACGACAGTGGCTTGGAAACAGGTGGAGTTTTTAACCATGGCGGCTTTTTAAAGATTACTCAAGTTAATACACCACATGCACGGGGCTCGGTTGGCACCAGTGCGGTGGGTTCTGTGACAGTTACCACGGGATAGACGATAACCAATAAACTCAGTACAATGATGTAGGCGTTAGCGCATATCATTGCCAAGTGGAGCGGGATAATGACACAACAAGCAGAACAACTAGACGTAGAACAGGTACCGTTAGGAGGCATTGGTGATTTCATCATGTCTGACGAGGACTTTTCTACTCTTGAAAGGCAAAATACGCGCCAAGAATTTGGTGATCAAGGCCTAGCTAACTTTGAAAATATTGCTAACAAGATGGCCGCATACGGTCGTTTTGGTGATGATAAAGTAGTTCACGTTGAGACGGGTGAGCTTGTTGTTCCCCGCCGCTTAATTGAGCAAAGTCCCGAACTAAAAGAATCTATTTTCCAGCACCTGCGTGAAGCGGGTATTGAAGACCCCGAAAGATATGTTGTAGGTAACTCTGAGAACAGCTTTAACCCTGAAACAGGCTTGAGAGAGTTTGGTTTCTTTTCCAAGGTATGGAAGGGAATTAAGAAGGCCGTTAAGAAAGTTGGTAAAGTACTGAAGAAAGTTGCACCAATTGTTTTGGGCATAGTTCTTACTCCAATAGTCGGTCCTGTCGCCGCCGGTGCGATATCGGGAGGTATATCGTCGTTAATTAACGGCGGAAATCTTGGAGATGCTCTTAAAGCTGCGGCAATTGGCGGAGCGTTTGGCGCAGTATCATCCGGGGTATCTTCTAAAATGTCGGGCGGTACGTTTGGTGAAGGTGTTAGAGCAGGATTTAAAGCGCCGACTACGTCATACGTTTCGGCTGGAACCGGTCCAGCACCTATTAGTGACAGCATTGGTACGATGAATACCGATGCGGCAAGCCTTGTAGGGGATGCCGCGGCTGTGGGTGGCGTAGATGCGGCAACTTCAGCAGGCCTTAGTTTTGATCCTGCGGCAAAGAATTTTGCTACCGGCCTTAATCCTGCGGCGAACGCCGCAAGTCTTGATCTTGGGTCAACTGCTTTAGCAAACGGCGGATTTGGCATCCCTACCGCCGCTAATCCTGCGTTGAACGCCGGATCGTCCCTTTTTAAAGATTTTAATACCGGGAGTCTTGACGTACAAGCGGCTATGGGAAATGCTTATGCAGCACCACTTCCAACAGATGCTGTAATACAAAATGCTATGGGAGATGCTTACGTCAAGCCCGAAGTAGCGGCAGGTGGTGTAGATGCGGCAACTTCAGCAGGAACTATTGCAGACGCGACCCGCGGCTCGGCAAACACGTTCTTAGGCAACCTTGGCGAAGCCGGAAAAGACTTAATTTCTGGTGAGTTTGGTGGGTTTGGTACTAATCTAAAAGAAGCTTTCTTACCTAACTTCCAAGTAAATGCGGCTATAAAAGCGTCCGGAGGTCCTGAAACTTGGTCTACTCTAACTGATGCCGCCAAACAACCTTTCTTGCAAGAAGCCGCCGCGGCGGGTACTAGCATGTTGACAAAAGTAGCGGGCTACGCGCCCCTAGCACTAGGTGCCGCAAGCGCAGGCGGTTTCTTTGAAGTCCCCGATCAAGAGCAAGTTGGCCTCGTAGAGAGAGATCAGTTTGGCAACATGATTACGGGGTCCGATCTTCTAGAACAAGACCCTTACAAGTATTCTTTGTTTGCTGGAACCGACCCTAGAGGCTATCTGGGTGGAACTACTACCGGTGCTAACTACAACCCTTACTACACAGAAGTACCTGCTGAAGAAGACCCTTTATACGGGGCTGACGGTGGCGGTGTTTTCCCTCGACGCATAGGCGGAATCATGCCGAGTGAGGGAATAGCTAACGAAGACAGTGTGAAAGCCATGCTTATGCCGGGTGAGTTTGTTATGACCACCGATGCTGTTAAAGGGCTTGGAAATGGAAATGCCGAACAAGGCATAAAAAACATGTACACCGTGATGCGTGATCTAGAGCGTCGCGGAGGAGCAATGGCTTAATGACTACTGAAACTACCGAACAGATTGTAAGAGAAGCCCCCGAAGTAGAGGCGTATAAACTCGCCCTACTTCGTGACGCACAAGCTCTTGCCTCCCAACCGGCAGGTTTACCACAGTTCGACGCTGATGGTAGACCCATCATGGAGTCGTACAATACGGGTCAGGTTGACGCTGATGGCAACGCCGTTATGGCTCAACGCCAGTCCTACGCACTACCCCGCCAGCAAGTTGCGGGCATGTCAGACATGCAATCGCAGGCCATACAACGTGCAAACGAGGGCGTTGGCGCTTTCCAACCGTACATACAGGGTGCTACAAATACTTTAGGGGCCGCTCAATCCTCTATGACCAATGCGTTGGCTAACGCACAACCGTATCAGACTCGTGCCGCCCAGTACATGGACACTGCGGGTCAAAGCGTAGCGGGTCAAGTTGGTGCCGCTCAAACCGGTATGAACCAAGCCCTTGCGTCAGGTATAGGCGACACGCGAGCCGCGCAACAGGGTCTGGGTCAGGCTAGTTTAGCGGCAGGTCAGTTAGCTCAAGGCGTACAGGCCGGTACAGGCCAAGTTGTAGGTCAGCTTGGCGCAGGACTTTCTGCGACAGACGCGGCAAGCCGTGCGGCGGCAGCACGAGCCGGAGGTCAGCTTGACCAAAGCTCGGGTATAGGCCGAAGGTTGGCTCAGTCTGGCGATGCTAGGTTGGCTCAAACGTCTGCGGCAGGTAGAGCGTATGCGGGACAGGCGGGACAAGGTTTAGGCCAAGCCACCGCAGGAATGCAACAAGCGGCTACGGGTTTAGCGCAAGACTTAGCCCCTAGTACCGCACTTTCAAGGTCTTATGCCGCACAAGGAGCAGGTCAGTTAGATGCCTCTACTTTAGGTGGTATATCAGCATATGGTGGGGCACTTAGCGGTGTGAATCAGGTGGCGCAAGCCGCACAGAATGTACAGGATCAGGCCAGAGCCGGAAGTTTAACTGCTTCACAGCGCGCTTTGACCGATTCCCAGCAAGCAATTACAGGTGCCCGCGGCATAACTAGTGCGGCGGCACAAGCTTTACAGGAAGCGGGTGCTTTAGGTACTCAGACTTCTCAGCAAGGCATCAGTCAATTAGCCGGTACTACAGGCGCTTTTGATCCGAGTCAGGTATCAGCTTTTTCAAATCAGTACGATGACGCTGTTATTGACCAAGCTTTGGCGGACATACGTCGTCAGGGCAACATCCAAAGACAGTCTGAGATGGCTCGCGCTGTTTCAGCAGGCGCTTTCGGCGGATCGCGAAGCGGTATCATGGAGTCAGAGTTAGCTCGAAATGTACTTGAGCAACAGGCTAAAACAGCGGCAGGTATGCGCCAACAGGGCTTTGAAAGCTCTGCACAGCGGGCACAGCAAGCCTTTGAATCACAGCAGGCTAGAGCGCAACAAGCGGCTCAACTTACGGGTTCTCTGGGTCAAGCCGGAGCAGGTACTGCACTACAGGCGGCTCAAGCGGGCGCTCAACTGGGTCTTTCCGCAGAACAACTTGCGGCTAGTACCGCGGCTCAACAAGGCCAGTTAGGCTTGTCGGCAGAAGAACTTGCAGCCAGTACTGGTATAAATGCTCAGAACCTACGTCAGTCTGGTGCTTTACAAGCTGGTCAGTTGGGTCTGTCAGCACAGGCACAAGCCGCACAGAACGCGGCTCAAGCGGCTCAATTGGGCATGACTGGGGAGCAATTTGCGGCTCAGAATGCGGCTCAGATATCTCAAGCTCAAATGAACGCCTCTGAAGCGGCGGCAAGAAATGCGGCCCAAGCGGCTCAATTGGGCATGACCGCGGAGCAATTTACCGCGCAAAACACTACGCAAGGCACTCAGTTCGCAATGTCGGCTGAACAGCAAGCCTCACAGAATGCGGCACAGGCGGCTCAACTAGGCATGAGCGCGGAGCAGTTTGCTTCGTCTAATGCACAGGCTATGGCACAGACAGGCATGAGCGCACAACAGCTTATGGCTACTACCGGCATGAATGCCGCGCAGTTGCAAGGACAGTTAGCCCAGCAGCAGGGTCAGCTAGGTCAAGGCATGTCTCAGTTAGGTTTGCAGGGCGCACAACAAGCCGGTCAGTTAGGTTTGCAGGGCGCGCAAATGCAGTCTGAGATTGGTCAGGGTATTGGAGCGTTGGGCGCGAATTATGCTCAATTAGGTCTGCAAGGTGGACAGGCTCTTGGTACACTAGGACTACAGCAAGCTAGTTTAGGTGAGCTACAACAGAATTTAGGTCAGAAACAGGATGCCTTCTTGTTCGATTTGGGCAAGCAGGATCAAGCGCAACGGCAGGCAGTTCTCGAAGCCGACCGTGCATCTGACTTGGCACAGATATATGAGCCCTACAATAGACTAGGTTTTGTATCTGATATTTATAAGGGTGCGCCATCTACACAGATGTCTGTATCCGGGTCTTCGGCACCTAACGTGTCTTCGGCTCAATCAATGCTTGGCCTTGGTGTTGCAGGATTATCTGCCGCCGCTGGAGCTAAAGGTTTATTTGGAGGTGGTGGGTGATGAATAGAAGTTTGATGGGTCGTCAGATGTTTGCTAAAGGCGGAGCCGCTTTCCCAGATTACAGCGGTGACGGCGAGATAACGCAAAAAGACATTCTAATGGGCCGTGGCGTTATTCCACGTACTATGCAGGAAGGCGGCATGGTTGATCCCATGATGATGCAAGCACCTGATCCCATGATGATGCAAGAACCTGCCCCTCAAGGCGGTGAAGTCGATCCTGATGTTCTGGCAGGCATGTTTGGCGAGATAGAGGGCCAGATTCAAGGCCTAGATCAAGCCGAAGACATTGAAGGCATGATGAACGCGGTCCGCGGCGATCAGCAACCGGTTGAAGCTCGACGAGCAGAACTGGCTGAACTGGTGGGTCCGGAAGATGCACAGGAAACCCCCGACAGTGTTCTAGCTTTAGTACAACCGATTATGCAACTAGCTGCTGTAGACCAAGGTATTGGTGGTTTAGCCGCCGATTCAATGGGCGATGTAGCTATGGAAGGCCCGATGGCCGAGGGCATTATGTCCACGGTTAACACCGCGCCGCCCACGGATCAAGCGATGATGGCTCCTCCTATGGACCCCGCGATGATGGGGGTAGGCAACCAGCCACCTGTAAATTTTAGATACGGGGGTGCCGTACAATATATGCAGGCCGGTGGTCCTCCGGGTGCTGACCCTGTTTCGCCTATTCAAACAGCGTTTGACCAAAGAAGAGACCTGTATCGTAGCATTATTGGCGACGATACCGCTCAAGATCAGGCGATGCTTGACGAGCGACGCGACCTTACTAAGTCTCAGATGTTGTTTGATATAGCTAATACTGCTTTGGCGTTTTCTAC
>Ga0308019_10000873_pt1 | contig 18771 bp, 18 predicted proteins | sample Neamet284_FD_203135 | JGI IMG/M metagenome (GOLD analysis project Ga0308019, IMG submission 203135) | Marine microbial communities from water near the shore, Antarctic Ocean - #284 | ecosystem: Environmental > Aquatic > Marine > Unclassified | place: Southern Ocean | collected 2014-10-01 | reverse complement strand
GAACCAAGCCTGCAATGATGCAAGAGGTCAAGGCAACACTAAGACCCTGCGTTGCAGCAATTCCAGCGAGTACGCCAACAAAGGCAAAACTTGTGCCCTGCATGATTGGCAACCGAGCTCCAATGGGACCAAAGCCAACAGTTTGAAAAAGGGTTGCGATACCTGCAAATAACATTGCCATCTGGATTAGATACACCTGTTCGGCGCCTCCAAAGGCCAAACCGGCCGCTCCAGCAACGATAATTGAAGGTGTTACATTGGAAGCAAACATCGCAAGGACATGTTGCAGCCCAAGCGGCAACGCTTCACTCATGGGGGGGGTTTTATTTGCGTCGGTATAGACGGCTGAATTTGCTTCTGACATATCATTCTCTCTTCTAAAGAAATCTATCGATTTCTAATTATTATTCTATGAAATTTCAGCAATCTAACCTTAACTGGTAGATTGTTAACAATATATTCTCACCTTTTACTACTAAAGTATAGCTAGTGGAAAATAACCACTATTGTAGGCTTGTTGATGATCCTGCTAAGGTTTAAAATCGGTAGGATATAGTTCTAGGAGAGACATCAATGTTTAGTGGTTCATACGTCGCGTTAGTTACCCCTTTTACCAATGGCAAGTTAGATGAGGCAGCCCTGCGCCGCATCGTTAACTGGCAGCTCGATAAAGGCACTCATGGTTTAGTGCCAGTGGGCACTACTGGTGAGTCACCAACTTTGTCTGAAGCAGAACATAAACGAGTGGTTGAAATTGTTGTTGAAGAAAACAATGGTAGAGTACCTGTCATCGCAGGCGCGGGCTCTAACAACCCAGTAGAAGCGTTAGCTTATGCGCGCCACGCCAAAGAGTTAGGCGCAGACGCGGTATTATGTGTGGCCGGTTATTACAACCGCCCTAACCAAGACGGTCTTTACGCTCACTTTGAATATATCGCCAACGGCGTAGACATTCCCATGGTAATTTACAACATTCCACCACGTGCCATTGTTGATATAGAGCCACAAACTATGGCCAAACTTGCGGCACTAACTAACGTAGTGGGAGTAAAAGACGCCACCGGTGATATTTCGCGTATTAGTTTAGAACGCCTAGCCTTGGGTAATAACTTCGCTTACCTGTCTGGTGACGACTTGGCCGCTGTTGCATATAACGCTGTAGGTGGTAATGGATGTATTTCTGTAACAGCCAACGTTGCCCCTAGCCGTTGTTCAGCCATGCAAACCGCCTGCCTTAATGGGGATTATAAAGAAGCCCAACGAATCCATGACGAGCTGATACCATTGCATGCAGCTATGTTTAATGAACCTAGTCCAGCTGGTGTAAAGTATGCAGCGTCTCTATTAGGTTTATGTACCGAAGAGACCCGCTTGCCGGTAATGCCACTGAGTGCAGAAAGTAAGGCTACACTAGATAGCTTGCAGCATTTGATGGGTTAATATGTGGCTTGCTGCGTCACTGCGGATGCCGCAATGACGCAAGCCAAGGTCGACAACCTAACGGATCAAGCCATACTCTTGATCTAGCACCTCAATAATTTCTTCTTTAGGCCGCTGGCTCACATCCAGCTTGCGGCCTATAATTTTCTGAGCAATACCAATGTAGGTATCAGATATATCTTGCATAGCCTGCAAGGGTAACGCATTGTTCTTTGCCAACGCTGTGCGCTCAGACATACGCTGCTTATTAAGTAAGATATCAGCATCATCAAAATGGTTAAGCAAGAACTGCCTGAACCCCTCTTTGGAATTCTCCACCACTTGACCCGCTCTTAACGCTGCTCCATCCCAAATTCTAGATGAATCGGGGGTGCCTACTTCATCCATATAGATAAGTTTTTCTTCGCCGTTGGCGTCTGTTACATAGCCAAATTCAAATTTAGTATCGACAAATACCTGGTCTTGGGCCGCTAAATCTTGGCTAATCACCGCGAACCCGTCGCGCAACAAGGTTTCATAACGGTTTATATCAGCAGGGGTGGCAAAGTTAAAGGATCTATAGCTAGCTTCTAAATTTTCTCGAGTCACATTAACGTCATCTGCCTCTGGCACATTAGGTATACCCTTAAGAATACCTTTTGTAGAGGGTGTGATAAGTAATTCTGGCAAACACTGATCTTGCTGCAATCCTTCCGGTAAAGTAATACCACAGAATTCTCGCTCACCACCAGCATAAGCACGCCACATGGAACCCGTAATATACTGGCGCGCAATGGCTTCTACCATTACCGGTTTAGCTTTTTGTACTATCCAAACTAATGGATGAGGAGTATCTACAATATGGCTGTCTGCCAAGCCAGCTTCACGGAAACGGGCAAACCAATGGTTAGCGACAGCATTCAGTGCCGCACCTTTACCTGGAACACCTTGCAACCCACCCTCACCGTGCCATATACAGTCGAAGGCAGAAATTCGATCACTAATAACCATCACGGCCAAAGGTGCGTCTGCCGCGACATTATAGCCTTTGGCCTCAATTAAACGCTTACTTTGCTTGGTGTTTAACCAATAAACACTGCGCACTTTACCGCTATGGACAGGTAAATCTGTAGCAATAGGCAAATCATCATTAGTGGCTAGTACGTTATGAAAAGCAGACATATAGAGTGTTTTCTCAGACAAATCGAAGGCACATTTTACCTAAATTAATCGTCAGGTGCAGCTTTTAGTCACCAAAGTCAGTTATATTTTGTATCATCTGCATCACCTCTAAAACAGCTTCTCTATTAGCCACTTGGTGCAACCCGGCCAGGTACCACTGAGTGGTTAATTCACCATCACCTATTGGACGTGTCACTAAGCCGTATTTTGGTCCTTGCGACAGAGCAGTCCAAGCAGGAAGGATAGTAATACCTTGGCTGTCACTGACAATGGATAACACCGCTTCGGTGACTCCTGCACTAATTACATTGCTGGGCAGCACATGGTTACGTCGAAAAACCAAATCGTACTCTCGACCCTGTTCTGGATGTGTATGGTAGGCCACATATGGAAAATCAGCGAACATCTCCGGTAATATGCTGGGATAGTGTGCCAAAGGATGAGTACTTGCCATCAATGCTAACAGAGGGTCTTTGCCCAAATGAATACAATTGAAATCACTCGCTGGTGGTGGTCCAGAAACCACTGCAATATCAATGGTTTGCTGGCGTAATGCTGACTCCGGATTTAGACCCACATCAGCGGCAATTTCTAGACCAATGTATGGGCAGTTAATGGCCAACTGCTGATACACCTCTGGCAACCAGTGATGGGACGCATAAGCTTCCAAACCCAAGCGCACTGTGGTTGTCACTCCCCCACTCATATGCGCTACATCCTGCTCCGCGCGTTCTAGTTCAGCTAATACTCTGCGCGCGGCAAACTGTACTCTTGAACCTGCCGGTGTAGCGACAAGCTTTTTATTTTGGCGAGTGTATAACGCTGTATCTAACAACCTTTCGGCTTCTCGAATACGGTGACTCAATGCCGACTGACTCACCTGCAAAGCAACCGCCGCGGCAGACACGCTGCCCGCTATTTCTAAAGCTCTGATCATTTGCAACTGCCTAACACTTAATTTAATTGCCATAACCTAACCTTACCCTGCAAAAATACATGCATTTAATTCATACTTAATAGTCAAATTATGACATTTACTTCAACAAATACACAGCCTAAACTATCAAAAAATACCATCAAGGAACACCCATGACCTATAAATGCCCATACGCCGCCGGCGCCGTCGACATAAGTGATGAAAATATTCATTGGCAGCAAGATATCAGTTACGGAGAATACCTTGGTTTGGAAAGCCTTTTAGAGCAACAAAATCCACGTAGTGACGCCCATGACGAGATGTTATTTATCGTTATCCATCAAGCCTCTGAATTATGGATGAAACTGTGCCTACATGAAGCTCATGGCGCCGCTAAACTAATAGCCAAAGATGAACTACGCCCTGCGTTTAAAATGCTCACCCGCGTTGCGCGCATACAACAACAAATGGTGAATGCGTGGGAAGTGTTAGTCACTATGACCCCAGCCGACTACGCCAGCTTTAGAGACAGCCTTGGTCAAAGCTCAGGTTTTCAATCATTCCAATATCGCGAGCTAGAATATTTACTGGGCAATAAAAATGCCGTCTTCATTGAAGCCCATAAAAATCATCCAGAAAATTACCAACACTTAAGCACAGTACTCAATGCACCAAGTTTGTACGATGTTTGTCTGCAACTACTTAAAAAGCGTGGTTTTGACATTCCAGAAACCCACACTAATAGAGACTGGCAGCAACCCTACGAACCTAGTAAGCAAGTTGAAGCCGCGTGGCAACAGGTCTATCAAGACACAGAGACCTATTGGGATTTGTACGAACTAGCAGAAAAACTGGTAGATTTGGAATACCACTTTCAACAGTGGCGCTTTAATCACATGAAGACCGTAGAGCGTATTATTGGCCACAAACATGGCACTGGCGGAACGTCTGGCGTAGATTACCTACAGAAAGCCCTTACTTTACAGTTTTTTCCTGAACTTTGGTCTGTACGAACAGCACTATAACCATTCTACACAGCGAGACAATAACGTGAGTAAATTAACGCGTACACACTTTGAAACCCTAGACCAAAACGATTTATTAGCGCCTATGCGAGATAAATTTTCCCTACAAGACGGCCTTATTTACCTTGATGGCAACTCACTTGGCGTATTACCAAAAGCTACTGTAGCCCGTGTGAGCGAAGTGATACAACAACAATGGGGAGTGGATTTAATCCGCAGTTGGAACTGTAATCAGTGGATGCAAAAACCCACCGAACTGGGCGATAAAATTGGCCAATTAGTTGGCGCCGAGGCTGGGCAAATGTTGGTATGCGACACTACATCCATTAACATTTTTAAATTAGCAGCAGCCGCGGTAAAAATGCGCCCTGGCCGCACCAAGCTGATTACCGAAACAGGTAACTTTGCCACCGATCTGTATTTACTACAGGGTTTAGCCAAACTACTGGGTGATCAAGTGCAAGTGGTAGCCCTACCTCGGCACCAAGTGCTGGATGCCATTAACGACGATACTGCATTAGTATTATTAACCCATACACACTTTAAAACAGGCGCTATGTGGGACATGCCAGCGGTGACTCAGCTAGCACAACAAAAAGGCGCACTAATGATGTGGGATCTATCCCATTCAGTTGGTGCTATGCCCATTTATTTGGATAAAGTTAATGCCGACCTAGCTGTAGGTTGCACCTATAAGTACCTTAATGGTGGCCCTGGTTCTCCCGCCTTTGTTTATGTAGCTAAGCGCCATTTAGCACAGTTTGAACAGCCACTCACTGGCTGGTTAGGCCATGCCAAACCTTTTGACTTTGAAGATGATTACCAAGGCGCAGCAGGCATTCAACAAGCGATGTGTGGCACCCCTCCCGTATTAGCCAATGCAGCCTTAGAAGTGGCTTTGGATGTCATGTTAAAAGCCGATATGCTGCAAGTACGGCGTAAATCCCAGCACATGGGCAACTTGTTTATTAAATTAATTCAACAACGTTGCCCGTGGTTTGAATTAGGCTCGCCCTTAGATGATGACCAACGAGGCAGCCAAGTGTCGTTAATTCACAGCCAAGGTTACGCCATTATTCAAGCTTTAATAGAACGTAACATTGTGGGCGATTTTAGAGCCCCGGATCACCTGCGTTTTGGCTTCACCCCGCTGTATTTAAAGTACGTAGACCTGTGGGACACGATAGATGCGTTAGTAGATATCATGTCCAACGATCATTGGGACCAACCTAAATTTTTGCAACAGCAGGCGGTTACCTAACCTTTGCAAATCAACCTAGCATAATCGTCCAAAACCGCCTTAGATCGCCCTAGATCGTCTTAAAGTGTATTTCTGATTATTAAAATAGAGTATAATCACGCTTATGGTTAATTTTACTGCTTATTTTTAAGCATTACACATTCTAAGACGGGTTATTATGAAACTAGACTCTCTTTACCAAACCCAATGCCAAGGTCAACCCTTAGTGTGGGACACAGAAAAATTAGCTACTGAGCTGCAACAGCTAAGCTTAGCAGAACACCGCCGCGCAGCAGATCGCTGGATAGAGAAAAATAAATTTTTACCTTCAAGCTTAGACATAGCTACGATAGTAGACGAGAACGGGCGTAACCTAAAACCCCAAGTACGCGATCACCTATTGTCTGAGGCTAAAAAACGCCGCCATAGCGTGCTAGCAATACAACTGTTTAGTAATGCAGACGGCCAACAAGGGCTATTTGCAAACGACGCCCGCCTGGGCCGTTGCTGGATTTGGCTGGGCACCAGTACAGAACACCCTCTCACTTGTACAACCTTTGTACAGGCTTTAAATGCACTTACCTTACACAAGGGTAAAGATACTCTCTACCTGCCTCACGGACAGTGCACAGCCATAGCCCGTGAATTGCAGCGGAATCAATCTAACGAAAGATTGAACACCTCTTGTGGGCAAGGTAGTTTGGGGTTAGCAGCTTACCCTAACTCCCTATACATTAACCCAGAAGCCAACACCAGAACACCTGTTTCAGATGGCTATAGCCATCTTGACAAATTGGAAGCCGAAAGCATTCACATTATGCGGGCAGTCATGGCCAACGCTAGCAACCCTGTAATGCTTTACTCCGTTGGCAAAGACAGCGCTGTGATGCTGCATTTAGCCCGCAAAGCTTTTTACCCAAGCCCACCGCCGTTCCCACTATTGCATGTAGATACCCGCTGGAAGTTCCAGGAAATGTATCAGTTCCGTGATTATATGGCTCAGCAGGCGGGCATGGAACTCATCGTACATACAAATCCAGAGGGTATTGAGCGCAACATCAGCCCACTCGAGCACGGCAGCGCTCTTCATACAGACATTATGAAAACTGAAGGTTTAAAACAGGCCTTGGATAAACACAACTTTGATGTAGCCTTTGGTGGTGCACGAAGAGATGAAGAAAAGAGCCGAGCTAAAGAGCGCGTATTCTCTTTCCGTAATGCTAGTCATCGATGGGACCCAAAGAATCAGCGGCCAGAATTGTGGAACCTATACAACGGCCACAAAAAGCCAGACGAAAGCATTCGTGTATTCCCCATATCTAACTGGACAGAACTAGACATTTGGCAATATATCTACAGAGAAAACATCCCTATTGTGCCGTTATACTTTGCTGCACCTAGGCCAGTAATCGAGCGTGATGGCATGCTCATGATGGTAGATGACGAGCGACTAAAGCTTATGCCTAATGAATCTATAGCCATTAAAACAATTCGTTTTCGAACGCTAGGGTGCTACCCCCTTACGGGTGCTATCGAATCTCAGGCCGCAAACTTGGAAGGGATAATTTTAGAGCTATTACAAGCACGCACCAGCGAGCGTCAAGGTAGAGCTATCGATTCAGATAGTGCTGGATCTATGGAAAAAAAGAAGCAAGAAGGGTATTTCTAATGACCATTATCAACTCATCAACCAACCCTACTGATCATTTCTTACAACAGCAAAACCAGTTGGATCTATTGCGTTTTATTACCTGCGGGAGCGTAGATGATGGCAAGTCCACCTTAATTGGGCGCCTACTTTACGAAGCCAAATGTATTTTTGATGATCAAGTGTCGTCATTAAAAAAGGATTCAATTGCATACGGCACTCAAGGCGGCGACATCGATTACGCTTTATTAGTAGACGGCTTAGCTGCAGAGCGAGAACAAGGTATTACCATCGATGTAGCCTACCGTTTCTTCAACACTGATAAACGTAAGTTTATAGTGGCAGATACACCTGGGCACGAACAATATACTCGTAACATGGTCACAGGAGCATCTACTACAGACCTTGCGGTTATCCTCATTGACGCCCGTAAAGGTGTATTAGAACAAACTAGACGGCACGCTTTCATTTGCTCATTATTGGGTATTAAACATGTGATGCTAGCCATCAATAAAATGGATTTGGTGGATTATCAACAGTCTACGTTCGAAACCATTGAGAGAACGTTTGCGGACTTCGCCAAACAACTGAATTTCGACAAGCTGACTGCCATTCCCGTATCCGCCTTAAAAGGTGACAATGTAGTAGCTCGTTCCAGCAAAATGACCTGGTTTAAAGGCCCAACTTTACTCGCATTTCTAGAAACAGTGCCCACCACACAGGGGTTAGAGCAACACGCATTTAGAATGCCAGTGCAATGGGTCAACCGCCCTCACCTTGATTTTCGCGGTTTTTCTGGCACAGTGGCCGCAGGTGTCATTAAATCTGGTGATGAAATTCGCATTCTTCCTTCTGGCTCTATTGCCAAAGTAAAAGATATCATTTTATTTGAACACCTGTTGTCCAGAGCCCATGCTGGCCAAGCCGTCACCATCACCTTAGATAGAGAAGTAGATGCCTCTCGTGGGGACATGCTCGTAGCAGCCCAAGCCCCTTGTGAAGTGTCTGATCAATTTGAAGTGGACTTGGTATGGATGGACCAAGAGCAAGGCTTTATAGGCCGTTCTTATGGTTTACAAATTGGCACCAACTGGGTTAATGCCCAGATAACAGACATCAAACATACGATTAACGTTAATACCTTGGAGCACAACCCTGCAAGGGCCTTAGGTTTAAACGACATTGCTGTGGTAAAACTAAGCCTAGACAAAGCGGTTGCGTTTGAAGCTTTTGGGGATTGCCAACCTTTAGGCAGCCTTATTTTAGTGGATCGTTTTAGTAACGCAACGGTAGCTGCAGGCATGATTAAACACGCCCTACGCCGCTCTACAAACGTCCATAAACAAACGTTATCCGTTGCCAAGAAAGACCGCCATCTGCTCAATGGCCATACTGGAAAAGTGTTGTGGTTTACAGGTTTGAGTGGCTCTGGAAAATCTACCATTGCCAACTTAGTAGAACAAAAACTACACCAAAAAGGATTTCGTACTTACCTACTCGATGGCGACAACGTGCGTCATGGCCTTAACAATGATTTAGGTTTCACTGAAGCCGACCGAGTGGAAAATATACGGCGTGTCACTGAGGTAGCTCAACTAATGGCAGATGCAGGTTTAGTAGTGCTCACTGCCTTTATTTCACCTTATAGAGCCGAACGTAATGCTGCAAAAGCACGATTTGAAGAGGGTGAATTCTTAGAAATATTTGTTAATACACCACTAGACGTAGCTGAGCAGCGCGACCCTAAAGGTTTATACAAAAAGGCCAGACGTGGTGAAATTCCTAATTTTACTGGCATTAATAGCCCTTACGAGGCACCAATAAACCCCGACTTTGAAGTAGATACCAGTGTATTAACTGCCGAACACATTGCAGAACAACTTGTTGCCAACGTCATCACTCAACTGGAGCTATAAACATGGGCCAAGCTCAATCGATAATGACTAACCCCGCGCTGTTGGCAGGATTAATACAGCTCACTAAAGAAGCCGGTGATGTCATTTTGGAAATCTACCACAGTAACCACTATGATGTGCAAAAAAAGGGTGACGAATCGCCCGTAACGGCTGCCGACTTGGCTGCTCATTATTACATCATAGCAGGCTTAAAAAGGCTCACACCCAATATTCCCGTGGTATCTGAAGAGGATCCTAAATCTTTGAATATTGGTAGAAATAACTCATATTATTGGCTTATAGACCCATTAGACGGCACCAAAGAGTTTATTAATAAAAACGGAGAATTTACCGTTAATTTGGCTCTAATTCAGGACAAAAAAACCAGTTTTGGATTGGTGGGTGTGCCCATAGCCAACACTGTGTATTGGGGGGGTGAGCATCTGGGGGCCTTTAGACAAGAGCAAGATAAGTCACTCATTATTACGCCAATTGAGTGTGTCAAAGCCGAAAATCCAATGCGGGTACTAGCCAGCAAAAGCCACCTTAATGAAGCCACAAAGGTCCTTATCGATGAATTAGGCCCAACTACGCTTATACAAGCAGGAAGTTCACTTAAATTTATTCGCATTGCCGAAGGATTGGCGGACTACTACCCTCGCCTAGCACCCACGTGCGAGTGGGATACTGCAGCAGCACAAGCGGTGCTAGAAGGCGCCAATGGGTGCGTAAAGCAAGCCTCTGGAAAGGCCATCATTTATGGCAAGGCCGACATTTTAAACCCTCATTTCATAGCCACAGGACTTTGTTAAAAACAAGATTCTAATAGTATTCTCAATTGCTAGTAGGCCTGCGCAGAACTATCAACATCAAAATAGCTAGCGTAACATTCCCCAAAAGAGCTATATTGCCGACAGTCGTTTAAATTAAGACCAGCAGAGACATGTTATGAAAATAGTCGCCATGCAAAGCCACATTGTGACCGTGCCGCCACCTCACATAGGCGGTATGTATTGGATTTTCGTCACCCTAGAAACAAGTTGCGGCATTCAGGGTGTAGGAGAGGTCTATGCCTCTACCTTTCATCCAGAAGTGATGGCAAAGGCCTTAGATGATGTATTTGATCGTTACCTAAAAGGCCACGACCCACACCATATTGAACGTTTTTACCGAGAATGCTATTCCAGTGGCTTTACCCAACGCCCAGATCTCACCATGATGGGGGCATTTAGTGGCTTAGAAATGGCCTGCTGGGACATCATTGGCAAAGCTGCAGGTAAGCCTGTGTATGAACTGATAGGTGGAAAGGTTCATGATAAATTACGTTCTTACACTTACCTCTACCCTACCAATAGTAAAGGTGAGCATGATTACGACTGCCCAGATTTAGCGGTTGAATGTGCCCTAGAGAATATGGAACAAGGTTTTACTGCTCTAAAATTTGACCCTGCCGGGCCTTATAGCATTTATTCTGGTCATCAAATTTCACTTGCGGCTTTAGAGCGCAGTGAAACTTTTTGCCGCAAAATTCGTGATGCAGTGGGTAATAACTGTGACTTGTTGTTTGGTACCCACGGCCAAATGACGCCTGCCTCTGCCATTCGTTTAGCTCAGCGTATAGAGCCCTTTGACCCGTTATGGTTTGAAGAGCCAGTACCACCAGGCCAAGCTGAGGCAATGGCTAGAGTTGCCTCCAAAACTAGCATTCCTATTGCTACAGGTGAGCGGTTAACCACTAAATATGAATTCCACGACGTATTGAAGCACAAGGCTGCGTCTATTTTACAAATGAACTTAGGTCGGGTAGGCGGAATTTTGGAAGCTAAAAAAATTGCAGCCTTAGCTGAAGTATATTTCTGCCAAGTAGCTCCCCACTTATATAACGGCCCAATAGGTGCAGCCGCTAGCATCCAGCTGGCAACAGCTACACCTAACTTTTTAATTCAAGAAAGTATCGGCACTTGGGATGGTTTCCATGCAGAAGTAGTTAAGGAAAAAATCGACTGGCAAAAAGGTTACATTATTCCCAGCACTAAACCGGGATTAGGTATAGAGCTAAATATGGATGTAGTAAAGGCCCACTCCCCCTATGCAGGAAAACGCTTGCACTTGATTATGGATAGCCAGGTTTATAATGAGCACTCTAATACGCCTGAGTAACGCCTGACGCACACTCGGTGAGTTCTCAGTTCTAAAGTACACGTGGTTTGGAGTCGCTGGTTATGAAAGTAGGTTACATTATTGTTGGGCAGGTTCGGCCGGGTGTGTACTGGCTAACAAACTCACTCAATGTGGAAATTATAATGTACTACTGTTAGAAGCTGGTGGGCAGTTGCTTAACCCATGGATCACAGTGCCCGCAGGATTTGGCAGTACCTATTACCACCCACGTTATAACTACATGTACAACAGCCAACCAGAGCCTAACATGAAGGACCGCAGACTATATGTACCAAGGGGTAAGTGCTTAGGTGGTTCAGGCTCTATCAATGCAATGATTTATGTACGCAGCCAAGCTCAAGATTTTAACGACTGGGCCGCAGCGGGCAACCCCAACTGGGCTTATGATCAAGTGCTGCCCTATTTCAATCAACTCGAACAACACCCCCTAGGCCCAAGTAATTACCATGGTGCGAGCGGCCCAATTGGCATAGCTCCAATGCACCACGATGCTCACGCCATATGCAAACCATAATACAGGCCACCAAAGAACTAGGCTTGCGACAAAGTGACGACTTTAACGGAGCTCAGTTTGAAGGTGCAGGAATTTATGAAGCTAATATCCGCAATGGCCGCCGAGACCCCAGTTATACAGCCTGCTTTAAAGCGCACTAACTTGAATGTGTGGACCCATGCGCACGTGCAGAAGCTGCGTATTGAAGACAAACACCTAGTGGGTTTAGAGGTTATTCACAAGGGTAAAATGCAACGTATTAGTGCTCGCAAAGAGGTAATTCTATGTGCTGGAGCTGTGGCGAACCTTAAACTCCTGCAGCTCTCCGGTGTCGGCGACCCGGCGCTACTACAAAAACACAATATTGAGGTCAAACATGTTCTTCCTGCAGTAGGCCAAAATTTATAAGATCACCTATGTGTGAGCTTTTATTTTCGTAGTAAGTTACCCACCTTAAATGATGATTTTGGCTCTTGTCCTGGGAAATAAAAGCTAGGTTTGAATATGCGGTTAAGCGCAGTGGACCTTTGTCTATGGCAGTGAACCAATCGGGTGGTTTCTTTCGTGGCCACGAGTCCCAAACACAGGCAAATTTGCAGGTATATTTTACCCTCTGTCTTATGAAATACCCCAAAGCCTTAATGCCAAGTTAGAACCATTGCCTTATTCAGGTTACCTAATGGCAGTTAACCCCTGCCGACCGAGTAGCCGAGGTCACGTCACCATAGCTAGCAAAGATCCTCAACAAGCGCCCTTGGTGCAATTTAATCATTTGAGTACCGAAAAAGATCATTGCTAAAGGGCATACGTAGGCATAGGCAAACCTTCGTGCAGCAGATTGAAGTTGATTAACGTCCTATCAACCCATTAGACAATTATACGTCCACTTGGTAGATGTCATCGACATCATCTAAGCCTTTGTGACTAACATTTAAATCCTTTATCACGCCGTCATGAAGTCCGTAGATCCAACCATGTATTTCTAGTGGTTGATTTTTTTGCCAGGCTGTTTGTACAATTTTGCTATGGGCTAAGTTAGCCACTTGCTCAGCCACGTTAATTTCACACATACGACTCAAACACGCTTCTTCATTCTTAAAACTCTGCAACTCTTCACGGTGACGCAAGAATATATCTTTAACTGACCGCAACCAGTAGTCGCTTATACCTGCGTTAGTATTTTCCAAAGCGACCTTAATACCACCACACCCATAATGGCCACAAACGATAATATGTTCCACTTTCAACACATCGACTGCATATTGAATAACCGATTGGCAGTTGAAGTCGACGTGCTTCACTAAATTAGCTACATTTCGATGAACAAACAGCTCGCCTGGTAACAGTCCAACAATTTCATTAGCTGGAACACGACTGTCGGAACAACCAATCCACAAATATTTTGGCGCTTGTTGTTGGGCCAACGTAGTAAATAACTCAGGCTGCTCTTGGGCCACCTTTTTAGCCCAAGCTTGATTCATGTCTAGTAGTTCTTCAATCGCCATAAAATTGCCCTAATCACTCTAATTAGTTAGATAAACATGATTTTACCACCCAAAGTAGTAAGAAAAAACTATGCTTTAGATGCGATCTAGTGTGTACTAGCCGGTAAACCAAAACAAGCCTTTCTTGTGCCTACTTAAGAGTATTAACGATGCCTTCTATCGATGAACAAAAGCGGTTGCTGCGTATTAAAGCCAAACAACAAAGAGCAGCAGCATTTGCTCTTAACCCGCTCATGGGCATGCAAGTATGTGATCAATTATTAGACGGGAATATACTCCAGCATAATCAAATTGTAGCAGTGTATTGGCCTTTAGGTGATGAGCTTGACCCAATGCCATTACTAAAGACACTACACTCGTTGGGTCATAAAATGGTATTGCCTGTCATGCTTGGGGCTGGAAAACCACTGATTTTTCGTACGTGGAGCCCAGGGGACGAGTTACAGGATGCTGGTTTTGGAACCCGTGAGCCTTTTGAAGATAAACCAACATTAGAACCTGATGTTATTTTGGCACCTTTGCTAGCCTTTGATAGTAGAGGTTTCCGTCTTGGATACGGTGGTGGTTTTTATGATCGAACATTAGAAAAACTACGCAAAAACAAACCCGTATCAGTTTACGGGGTTGCTTATGCTGCGCAAGAAATGGATCAAGTCATTAAGGGGCCCTATGACGAGCCCTTGGACGGTATAGTAACCGAGCTAGGTGTTACCTTATTTTCGCGTTAGACATTAACAATCAGGGTTTTGGTGGCCTAACAACTGCCAGAACAGAAACCCAACCCATGCCTTCTATCTTAAACTCTAACAAAACTTCTGATTGATTTTTCAGCGTGTTCATAAGGCCCATTAGCATGGCGTGCTTTCCACCGGGTGCTAAAGTTAATGTAGCCCCTGGCGTAATGACCCAGCCATCTATTGCTCGGCGCATTTGCATGACGTTGTTAACCATAGCCATACTATGCAGTTCTGAGTTCGCGCTGAATGAAGTCCTTACCGCAACCAATTGAACATCCGATGTGGTTACATTTTCTATATCCACAAACCCTGCTGTCATTTGCATCCCAGGCATAGGCAGTTTTACCCAAGCATTAGAAAACTTAACTTGATCTGTTGCTGCTTGATTAGCAGAAGCGGTGACAGACAATACAGTTAGCGCTACAAGAAACATCCGTATTAATTTCATTTACTCTTTATCTCACTCATTATGGCTTTAACTACTCATTGTCAATTATATCAGCTAAAAATAACTCATGAATATACCGCATGGAGTTATTTTATTAATTGCACCAAGGCTAATGTATTAGTAAACAGTAAGCTTTAGGAGCTTCCATGTTTTATGCACACAACCTGTGGATAACACTGTTAACAAATATTGTAAAAAAGCCTCAAAGCCCATTGTATGGGCCTTGTTAACAAAGTGGTTAAAAAACAACCAACTTCAGCTTTAACCTTTTAAATCAATATGTTATGAATGTCAATCAGTTCAGTTGAGATCTTTTTAGGAATTAATTTGTTTTATATCCGTGTTGTTAAAAAATGTGCACAACACGCGCTATAAATTTCAATGAGTTAGGGATGTCAAGAATAAATAACAAGGAAAATGACAAAAATGTCGTCTTTTTTTAATCCCAACTCTTGACACTTTTCAAAATCAACAACTTACAGTTGACGAACAAGGCCTTGGCCAGAAATTAAGCTCAGAATGTTTTCTACAACCTGATTTAAGATAGTTTGGCGAGCTTGACGGCTAGCCCAGGCTGTATGTGGCGTAATAATTAAATTATCTCTTTCCACCGCTAGTAAGGGGTGATCTTCAGGTGGGGGCTCTTGGGTCAAAACATCAATGCCCGCTCCTGCTATTTGGCCTTCATCCAAAGCCTTAATTAAGGCTGATTCATTTACAATCCCACCACGGGCACAGTTAATCAATAAAGCAGTGCTTGGCAAAGCACAAAGCTGGGGCCAATCGATTAAATTAGTAGTGTTCTGAGTAAGGGGGCAATGCAGGGATAGCACATCAACTTGAGGCAAAAGTTTGTCTAGGGGTATACGGCCATCTCTAGGTTCTTGACCTTGCCTTGCAGCAATCAGTATTGTCATACCAAAGGCACGTGCAAGGTTGGCAACACCTTTGCCAAGATCTCCATAACCCACAATACCCAAAGTTTTTCCTGCCAAACTTTCTACCGGATAATCTAACATGCAAAACTGAGCGCTAGTGCTCCAGTCACCGTTATTGATTGAGCGTCTATAACTAAGCATTCTAGTACTGAGGCTAAGCATCATCATTAAACAATGCTGTGCCACTGAATCTACCCCATACGCTCTACAGTTTTGTATGCTAATACCAAGTTTTGTAGCCGCTTTCACGTCAATGTTGTTAATCCCAGTGGCAAGCACAATGATATGTTTTAGCTGAGGTAACTGGGAAAGGTGCGTTGCGTCTAGTACAACCTTATTAACTAAGGCTATATGGGCACCTGCTAGGCGCCCAACAACATCATAAGGCTGAGTGTACTGATAACAACGTAAGCTGTTAACAGCCGCTCGTAGGGGGCTAAAATCGAGATCTTCTGGGCCTAATGTCGCCCCATCCAACAGAACTGCATCCATGCCCTAGAACCCCTGTAACAACTATTTTATTGAATCAACTGTTGCTGCAAGTCCCACAGAATTTCTTCTGCATAAACTTTAGCAGCAGGCTGGCCTTGGTTATCCAATACCTGCAAATACACGCTAGTTAAAGTTTCTTCAAAACTTAACTGAAACTGACCAACATAAGTATATTCTCCAGTATCACTGATATCACCTTGATCCTCATCTTCAAATACATAGATGACTTCTCCACCCAACCAAATTTTATATCCCTTTTTATCCGCTAAACTTTCTTCCCCTAATGCTAACTTTGGATCAGATGAATAAATAGGACTGTCATTGATTACAGCTTCAGCCTCATCACCACCTAACAGGGCAAGATTGATGTTGACACCAGTTTTTCTAGCACCGCCAGTGTTAAGGCCTTTGAACCAGCCCCAGATTCCCCCATCGTTAGAACCCGTTTCTTCAATCGTTCGTAAGTGGCTTGTATGGGTAAAATAAACTTTTTTTGCCACTTCGTCGTAACTGCCAACATCAAAAGAGGACATAGCCGCAATGACCTTCGGCAAAGCCTTGTTATAACCCAGTTTAAGTTGCACCAAAGGCCGCCCATGTTGATCTTTGCCCAACAAAGGCGTTGGAGATTGCAGACTAGTTTCATCGGTTTTTTGAGCCACTAGGCCCGTTTGGCTAAGATACCGGAGCAATTCAAAGGTGATCTCAGACTCGTTGGCTAATGCACGTCCCGATTCTTGCCAATCTATCAATTTGTTCTGCTCTATCTCTAACTGAGTAAATTGCAAAAAGTACAAAGACAGTTCAATACGGTTTTTTAGTGTTTTATTTAACTCAACTTTCACTCGGCCATAGGCGATATCATCGTCAGATTTAGTCAAACTTCTAATCCAACGACTGATGAAGTCATCTGAGGGAGCGCTTTTGGACAGCGAGAACCACTCAGTCTCAATAGTTTTAGTGACAGATACGGGCTCTATAGCGATGCCCTGGTTAGACCAGAATTGTGCTACCTGGCCCTGCACCTTGGCTTGGCTACCAGCAACACTTATGCGTTTGAGATTAACATCACCTGTGAAATGTGCGGAATCACTGCCTGCTTCAGCAAATACAAAATCTGGTCGTGGCGCAGCTTCAATCCCTACTGATTGTTCCAACGACTGAGCAGCTGGTATGGTGAGTAGGTCATTCTGTACTTGATCATCATTTAAGCCTTGAGGCACAATGATGCGATCGACAACTTTGGATTGGGCATAATCTAAGCTTTTATTCCTGAGAATGCTGTCGCCATCATCACTAAGAAAGGGGTTTCCGGAGCAGGCAGCAAGCACCATAGTTGCTAAAAATAACGGAAGAATGCGCGTAAATCCAAAGCCTTGTTGTTTCAAAATGTCGTCCAGTTGTTTAAGATGGCACAAAAAGCATATCATAACACTTTTAATTGAGACTACCCATTATGAGCCTTACTATTGGACATCCAGTACCCAACTTAGCCGCCCCAGCTACAAGCCAAATTGAATTTAGCTTAGATCAGTTAAAAGGCCAATTTGTTGTGCTTTATTTTTACCCAAAAGACGACACTCCTGGATGCACTACTGAGGGCCATGATTTCAACAACTTACTCAGTGAGTTTGAAAAGCTCAATTGTAAAATATTTGGTATCTCAAGAGATTCCATTAAAAAGCACGAAAACTTTAAAGCCAAGCAAGGTTACAATTTTGAGCTCATTAGTGATGAGAGCGAAGCACTATGCCAGCTTTTTGATGTGATCAAGCTAAAAAAGCTATACGGAAAAGAATACATGGGTATTGATCGCAGCACCTTCGTGATTAATCCAGAAGGTGTGTTAATACAAGAGTGGCGTGCTGTGAAAGTAACCCAGCACGCTCAAATTGTTTTAGACTATATTAACCAGCTAACAATTTCTTAGGCCAGGCATTCATTACGGCTTTAATCAATGTTGCCAAAGGAATGGCAAAAAATACGCCCCACAGGCCCCAGAGGCTGCCAAAGAACAGCACAGCTACAATAATAGCCACTGGGTGCAAGTTAACTGCTTCTGAAAACAACAAAGGTACTAGCACATTACCATCGAGGGCTTGAATGATTCCGTAGACGATGATTAAAGTATAAAATTCCGTAGACACACCCCATTGTACATAAGCGATTAATGCCACCGGGATAGTCACGAGGGTCGCTCCTATGTACGGAATTAGCACCGACAAACCCACAACCATGGCTAATAGTGCTGCATAATCTAACCCTAACCACAAAAAAGCAACGTAAGTAGCACTGCCTACAATCACAATCTCAACCACTTTGCCACGTACATAATTTGCAATTTGCTGGTCCATTTCAAGCCATACATTGCTTAAAACCTTGCGCTCATTTGGTAAAAATGACGTTACCCAAAGCACCATCATATGGCCATCTTTGAGAAAGAAAAACACTAAAATCGGCACCAATACTAGATACACTAACCACGTGAGGGACTGACCAATAGAAGCTAAGGAGAAAGACACTAATAGCTGCCCAGCATTACCAATTTCTGCCATAGCAGCATCAGCCAATTGTTTAATTTGGTCAGCACTAACAAGTTCAGGGTATTGTTCTGGTAACAACATAAACAAGCCCCTTAGTTTTTCTAACATT
>Ga0308019_10000872_pt1 | contig 18779 bp, 10 predicted proteins | sample Neamet284_FD_203135 | JGI IMG/M metagenome (GOLD analysis project Ga0308019, IMG submission 203135) | Marine microbial communities from water near the shore, Antarctic Ocean - #284 | ecosystem: Environmental > Aquatic > Marine > Unclassified | place: Southern Ocean | collected 2014-10-01 | reverse complement strand
TATGCAGTCTCATTTACGTGACTATGATATTACAGTGAAAGAGCATTTGAGAGTAACAGAAATAGAAAAAGGCGTTATAAAAACTTTAAACTTATCCTCAGGCGAAATCGTAGAAGCAAAAACGATTATAATAGCTACGGGGGCAAAATGGAGGGAGCTAGGTGTTCCCGGTGAAAAAGAGAATATAGGTAACGGCGTGGCTTATTGTCCACATTGTGATGGACCCTTTTTTAAAAATAAGGATGTTTCAGTCGTTGGCGGTGGAAACTCGGGTATCGAGGCAGCCCTAGATCTTTCAGGCATAGTTAAAAGTGTAACAGTATTAGAATTTTTGCCTGAATTAAAAGCCGATAAAATATTAGTTGATAGAGCAAAATCTAAAGAAAACATTAGAATGGTTTCAAATGCTGAAACCAAACAAATTATTTCAGAAAAGGGTAAAGTTACAGGAATTGAATATCAGGATCGTTTGACAAGCAAAATAAATTTAATCAAATTAGATGGTGTTTTTATTCAAATTGGGTTAATTCCGAATAGCCAATTTTTAAAAGAGGTTGTCAAGCTAAGTAAGCATGGTGAGATCATAATCAATGAGCATGGTGAGACTTCTGAAGAGGGTATCTTCGCATGTGGAGATGCAACAACAGTCCCATACAAGCAGATTATTATCTCGATGGGTGAAGGTGCAAAAGCAGCGCTGAGTGCTTCTGACTATTTAATGAAATATGCCCCAGAAAACGATGTTGCTATCGTTCCCCAACAGGTTTGATATCTTTTCAAGAATGTTTTTTAATTACCGAATTTTATTATTAATTATATCTATTAATTCCATTAATGTAAGGTTTATTCTAAAATGTTAAAAAAACGGACAATTAGTAGTAAGCCTTTTTTTGAGATTGATAAACAAATTTATCTTCCGGTGAAAGGATCAAACAGCGTTTTCCCTTTACAATCAATTTATTGTGTTGGTCGAAATTATGCTGCTCATTCTATTGAAATGGGTGAAGATGAACGTGTACCTCCTTTTTTTTTCTCTAAAGCATCGTGGGCTATTACAAATAGTGACTTGAATTATCCGCTTGATACAAAAAATCTTCAGTATGAAGTTGAACTAGTGATTGCTGTTGGACCTGATGCTTCAATTTTTGGTTTTGGTATAGGAGTAGACTTAACTAGAAGGGATCTTCAAAAAAAAGCAAAAATTGAGGGGAAACCTTGGTTTAGAGGAAAATCATTTCCAGGAAGTGCTGTTGTTTCACCAATTATTTTATTTAATGAAACAATAAAGTTTGAAGATTTAAAACTAAGACTTTTAGTGAACGATAAACTAAAACAAAATGGATCTTGCTATGATATGATCTGGAGTCCGAAAGAAATTATGTGCCAGCTATCCAGAGATAATACATTAAAACCTGGAGATCTCATTTTCACAGGTACACCTGAAGGTGTTGGGAAACTCGAAAAAGGGGATGATGTATCGATTTCTATCCCTGATTACATAAATCACAAATTTTCAATATTATAAACTAAGTTAATAAAAATTAGAAATTTAGTTTTTATTAAAAGAGCATCTTTTGATACTGTTTACTAGGCTTAAACCTTGTCAATTTTTTTATTTATTTTAAAAGATTTATTATGAATAAGATTAAATAAGGCTCACTAAACTAGAATAATAATTTATTTTTTAGTCAGAAAAGTCGATTAAAAAAAAATTAATTAATCAAAAAAGTTTAACCATTACGTTCAGGAATAAAGAAACCCACACAGGTAAGATCTTAATTACTTGAATTCTGCTATTGGGAAAACTTTTTTTCTTTGTTTTTGATCAATAAGTAAATGTACCTAAATTCAGCGTCGCTATTTTGCCAAATAAGAATATTCTAGAGGAACTAATATATGTCTAATTGGGATAAGAATTTATTTATAAATCATCTTAGAGAAGAGTGCACTAGAGAAGTTGCTAAAGTTGGTGTTTCTATAATTGAGTTTTCTGAAAAGCATGCAGATGATATTTCTTGGGGTAGAGGAGCCGATCACGGGACGCTTACCTATCGATGTAATTCGGATATTGGACCTATTCCCCTATTTCATATGACTTCAACAGGGCAATTAAATATTCAAATTAATTTTATGAGGAATAAAGAAATTCCTCCAATGGTGGTAAGAGATCTTATTCTTAAACTTGAATCAAACTTTTTAAGAGATTATGATGAGAGCGAGTATTCAAGTGATGTCTTTGTACCGATTGATGAATTATTTCATACTGAGAATCAATTAGGGAAATTTCTTAAAACTATGGAAGGTGCAACATACAGACTGAGACAATAAGCTCTATGCAATTTTGATTTTATTTTTTTTAGGAAAACTAAATTCTTTGTTTCACCTTGACTCCTTAATTAGTCCTTTCTAATAATTAGTTTAATGATAAAAACTAAGCTAATCATATTTTTTTTCTGTTATCCCCTTTTATTTTCTAATGAACTTCCAAAAGGTTTAACGGATGATGAAAAAGTTCGATTTCATGAAATATATTCGATGGGAAGAGAAACCGAACCTCCTGTTGGACCAATTCGAAACATAGCTGAGTATGAGCGAATGCAGGGTGTCCTTATTAGATATCCATTTGGAGTAACGATGGACTTGATTGCAGAAATAGCTGAGGATGTTAAAATTTTCTGTTTAGTAGCTAGCAATCAACAAAATTCTGCAATTAATACAATGACTAATGGTGGTATAAACTTAGATAATGTAGAATTCATAAACGGAGAAACTGATAGCTATTGGACTCGAGATTATGGTCCTTGGTGGATAGTTAATGGTCAAAATAAGATTTCAATAGTTGATTTTACTTATAACCGCCCAAGACCAAATGATAATAATGCACCCTTTAAATTATCCGAATATTTAGAAGTCCCTTTTTATGCAAGTGATATAATACATGCTGGCGGTAATTATATGACAGATGGTTATGGGATTTCAGCATCATCAGATTTGATTTTTGAAGAGAATCAAACGTCTAATGATGTAGTTTTAGAACGAATGACTAATTACTACGGTATAGAGACTTATCATGTTATTGATGACCCTAATAATACATATATTGATCATATAGATTGTTGGGGTAAATATCTGAGTCCAACTAAAGTTCTAATCAGAGAAGTCCCAATTAATCACCCTCAGTATAATCAAATAGAAGAGACTGCTACTTATTTTTTAAGTAGCTTAAATACATGGGGAGAACCGTGGACGGTCTATCGTGTTTGGACGCCTGGAAATGAACCATACACTAATTCGTTAATTATTAATGAAAAAATACTTGTACCTATTACTGGTGGTAGCTGGGATGAGGCAGCTCTAAATGAATATCAAATTGCTATGCCTGGATATGAAGTAGTAGGTTTCAGTGGATCTTGGGAATCAACAGATGCACTGCATTGTAGAACCAAGGGAATTCCAGATTTAGAAATGCTTCAGATATTTCATAATCCTCTAAATGATAATCTATTGCCCACTTCAAATGGATATTCAATTGAAGCACAAATTCAAGATCTAAGTGGGACTGGTTTAATTCCAGACTCTATGAAAATATTTTGGAGAAACCCAAATGATAATAATTGGTCTTTTAGTATATTGGATTTAGACGATGAGTCTGAATCGGGTACTAATTGGTTAGGCTTTATACCCTCCATCGCAGATTCGAATATAATAAACTATTATATACAAGCTGCTGATTCATCTGGGCGTATTGAAAAAAATCCGATTGGAGGATGGCATGCTTTTTTTGCATTTCCTACAAATGCATGTGATGAGTGGATAATTGGTGATTTAAATAATTCAGGAAGTGTTGAAATATCTGATGTCCTTAAGGTTTCAGATAAAGTTTTAAATCAAGAACCATCCGGAATCTGTTCCGATGCTGTTTCTGATATAAATAATGATGGAGAGATTAGTCTACTTGATGTAATACTATTGGTTAATATAATTATGAACCAGTATGAAAACAGTATAGAAGAAATAAATTAGTATTTCATTGTTAGATAGATACTAAAAAATATCTAAATTATGAATCAATTTTAGGATAAAATGTGAAAATAAAAGCGAATAAAAAAAATGATTACACAAGGGAGCTAGAAATAGATATTCCTTGGTCTGATCTAGAATTAGATTTTAATAAATCAATTAAAAAATTCAGTAAAAAAGTAAAAATTCCGGGCTTTAGAGCCGGTAAAGTTCCTCTTGACAGGATTATAGGTCAATATCAGGCCAATATAGAAGCTGATTTTATGGATGATAATTTTCAGAAATATTATTTACTGGCTATTCAGAAAGAGGAAGTTATGCCTGTGAATAAAGCTGAAATAGCAGATGTACATTTTCATATGAATGAACATTTTAAGTTTAAAGCAACATTTGAAGTTGAGCCTGAAATCCTATTGCCTAAATTGAAGAAAAATTCTCTTAAAGTTCAAAAAACATCGTATCATCATGATGATAAAGATAAAGAAGATGCTATCTTGCAATTGCGTAAATCTCATGCAACAATTGCAACAGTTGAAGAAGGAGCGATTGAAGGTGATTATTTAATTTGTACCCTTCAAAAGTTAGATGATTCTGGTGTACCCATTATTGGGAAAAAGTTTGAAAATCAATATTTAAGGGTTGGAAATGGATCTTTTACCGACAGTCAAAAAGATAAAATGATAGGACTTAAACCAGGTGAATCCGCGAGAGTTACTCTTCCAGTTAATGAAGAGGGTGGAGATGCCGAGTATGAATTGACTGTTGCAAATGTAGAAAGAGAAACTCTTCCTGAAGTTGATGAAAAATTTCTTAGTTTGATCAATCCAAGCCTTAAGACAATAGAAGAACTAAATAAAGATGTTGAAGAAAAAATAAAATCAAATTTTGAAGAACGTTCTCAAACTGCATTTGAAAGAGATCTTACTGATTCTCTTCTCGAATTAGTAAAACCCGGATTCGCTCCTTCAATGGTTGAAAATTATTTAGTCAATTTGATTGAAGATGTAAAAAAGAAAAACCAAGGTGAACCTCTTGATAATGACAAGGTCAGAGAGCACTACCTTCCTGTTGCAGAAAGAAATGTTAAATGGTATTCTGTTAGGAATAAGTTGATCCAAACTGAAAATATTTCAGCATCTAAAGATGAAATCGAAGCTGGAATTGAAAAATTAATAACTAGAACGCCAAAGTCAGAAAAAGAGATACGGAAATTCTATAAAAAACCTAGTAATAAAACGAGAATAGAAGATGACATAGTAGAAAAGAAAATTCTAGACTACTTAATTGAATATGCTAAAATAGATGAAGTCTCAGTTAACACTAAAGATTTACGTGGAGGAAACCATGAACATTAATGAGCAAACATTAAACCAGTTAGTTCCAATGGTTGTTGAACAAACTGGTAGATCTGAAAGAGCTTTCGATATTTATTCAAGACTATTAAAAGAGCGTATTATCTTTTTAGGAACTCCGATAGATGATAGTATTGCCTCTCTTGTTATTGCTCAACTATTATTTTTAGAAGCAGAAGACTCTGAAAAAGATATCTATTTATATATTAATTCCCCTGGAGGAATTGTTACTTCAGGAATGGGAATCTATGATACGATGAACTATATAAAACCAGATGTTTCTACAATTTGCCTGGGTCAAGCTGCAAGTATGGGAGCTTTTTTACTAGCTGGAGGTGAAAAAGGGAAAAGATTTGCCTTACCAAATTCAAGAATAATGATTCATCAACCTTTAGGTGGAGCTCAAGGGCAGGCGACTGATATTAAAATTCAAGCAGATGAAATATTAAGAATTAAAAAGCAATTAAATTCTTTATTGGCAAAAAATACAGGTCAGACTTTGAAAAAAATTGAAGAAGATACAGAGCGAGACAATTATTTAATTGCCAAGGATGCAAAAAATTATGGTATTATAGATTCTATTATGACGAAAAGAAAATGAACAAGATACAGAAAGGAAAAGTTGGAGAAGTGAATTTAGAAACTGATTCTGAGAATTCAGATACAGGGTTCAAAGTGACTCTTCAAAAACCTTCAAAAATTAAATCATATTTAGATAAATATGTTATTGGACAAGATAATGCTAAAAAAGCTATTTCAGTCGCGGTATATAATCATTACAAGAGAATAATTCACCAATCATATCTTTCCGATGAAATCGAGCTAGATAAAAGTAATATTTTAATGCTAGGATCTACTGGTACAGGAAAAACTCTTATAGCTCAAACTTTGGCACGATTCCTATCCGTTCCATTTGCTATTGCAGATGCGACTACACTTACTGAGGCTGGTTATGTTGGTGAAGATGTTGAAAATATACTTGTTCGTTTATTACAAGTCTCAAATTATAATGTTGAAGCAGCAGAAAAAGGTATCATTTACATTGATGAAATAGATAAAGTTGGGCGAAAAAGTTCAAGTGCCTCAATTACCCGAGATGTGAGTGGGGAAGGTGTGCAGCAAGCTCTTCTAAAAATTTTAGAAGGTACTATTGCAAATTTGCCTCCGAAAGGTGGAAGAAAGCATCCAGAGCAGAGTTTTATTCCAATAAATACTAAAAATATTCTTTTTATCTGTGGTGGTTCATTTGCGGATTTAGAAGGCATTATCTCAAAAAGAATGGGAAAATCAGAGATAGGCTTTGGTGGCCAAAAAACAAATATTAAGCTTAGCTCAGTTGATATTTTTAAGGGACTTAAGCAGGAAGACCTTATTTCTTATGGTTTAATTCCTGAACTTGTAGGACGGATGCCTGTATTAAGCAGGCTAACTATGCTAACTAAAGAGGATCTTCTTCGAATCATTCTCGAGCCTAAAAATGCATTAATTAAACAATATCAGAAACTGTTTTTACTTGAAGGTGTTATTCTTGATTTTGAGAAAAAAGCTTTAGATGTAATTGTAGATCAAGCATACGAAAAAAAATCAGGAGCTCGTGGTCTAAGATCCGTGATGGAAGAAGTTTTAATGGAGATAATGTATAAAGTTCCAGATAAAAAAAATTTAGAAAGAGTTTCTATTACTCAAAAATCTGTAATGAATGGTTCCGATCCGATATATATAACCTCTAAAGAGAAAAAAACAGGATAGCTACTTTAGCAAAGTAATCTTTTTTATTATCCTCTTACCTGCGATATTAAATTCTATAAAATAAATACCATTACTCATTTTTTCGGCGTTCCATTTGAGAATATTCTTACCGGGTTGGTAAGAATTATTAATCAATTTATCAACCTCTCTTCCTGAAATATCAAAAAATGTAATTTCAATATTATTTTTATCTTTGATAGGGACTTCAAATTCTATGGAAGTAGAATTGTTAAATGGATTTGGATATATGTTCTTTAAATTAAATTCATTTGGGAAATTATTTTTCAGTCCTAAGGCTAGAGTTTCATTAATAACTATAGTTCCGGTTCCATTTACAAATGGAACTCCATTATTACCCCATTTATCTACCTGAAGGATTATATTGCTCGAAATTGTCACTTGATCATTTAATTGTGCTGTCTCATTAACGGAGCAATTGACTCTAAATAAAGGGTTTGGACCTATTTCTAATGGATTAGCCCAATTTGATATTCCTACAGTTAAAATAGAATTGGATACACTGACACTTAATTCCCAGTTTTCAGGTAAAAAGGATTCAACCATTGGAGACCATTGTTGATTTTGGTTCCAATCAGTATAAGGTTCCCCAAGATCATAAATTGAATTATTATTGAGATCTTCAAAAGGTTCATCGTGCGGAGTAAGAATATCAGGCATACTAGAAAGTTGTAAAACGCTTAAACTTATGGGAACGGTATTGATTGATGTCACATCATATGATGCACCACCTCCAATTGCTCCACTTCCACCTTGGATAGTATAGTATTGATTGGCAGGAAGGATCTCATAATTCGCATCGTCAAGTATTGTAATCCCCACTTCATTGTTGTCCACGGTATAAGCTTGGCACATAGTATAGTTTACAAGTACTTCTACTCCAACACCTGTGTTATTAAATAATTCTAAATCTAATATTGGTCCATCACCAGAGTTGATAATTGGGTTTATTAGTTTAACATAGTTATCTATTATAATGAGGCTATCAAATGTTACTCTATCTGAAGGTGTAGCATTTGTTACTTTTACAAATGCCGGACTAAACTCTAATTCGAATTCAAATTCAGTAAGTACCATTTCATTCTCTAATTCTAAAATAATAGAGCCGGTATTATAAGCATTTCCAATACCATCATTTACAGATGCATTAGCAAGAATAATATCATTGTATGTTATATCAAAAGTCATAGTCTCTTGCGAGTCTGATATTTGGTTAATCCTGTTCATTGAAGGCAGACCATACAAGCTGGTTGAACTAGGGCTTGAGGAGTTGCTAAACTCTCTATTATCTGTATCGCCTGGATATAAATCGCCTCCATTACTTGGGCCACCATTCTCTAGAGCAAAAAAACCGTCTGCTTGTTCTAAACCTACACCATAATATGGCTCATTAGTATTTACATTCCAGCTATTTGCAATGTCGTCATTAATATGCCAAATAGCTAGACCAGATGATGGCATTAAGGTATCTGATCCAATTTTTTGTCTATTCTCAATAAGCCAATATTCTTCAATGGCCCCAGGATGATTGACCCTGATAATTTGATTGTTGGAATATGTTTGAATAAGGCTAACGTCTGATTGATTATCTTCAATTTCAATCACATTTACCCAACCAAGTCTATTTTTACACCAACCTATCATTGTTGATGGGTACCATGGAGTATTACCATTCGTTCCCCATGAGCCTCCAGACATAAGTGCTAGTTTTCCTGCACCACTTGATGAATTATCAGTATCATATAGATCTGGAAGTCCTAATGCATGCCCAAATTCGTGGGCTAATACTCCGATTGCAACAATATTACCATTTTGAATTTCGGGATTGATAGTATAACTACTTATGGTCACACCATCATAGTTAACTGCTAAGTTTCCTAGGCTCCATTTATGGGACCATATATTTGTAGAATTACCTTCTTCTGCACCTGCCCCTTGATGTATAATATTTAAAGCATCGACATATCCATCACCATCATTATCATATTTGGACCAATCAAATCCAAATGCCTCTAGCTCATCAACCATATCTCTAACCAGTTCTCTAACTCTGTCATAACCATTATTATAGCCGTAATAATCATGATTATTTTGGGCAGTAAACCAGTTTGCAATTTTAGATTGAGGTATAAATTGACCATAAGAAATTTCTTGGTAAAAATCTCGAAAACTTCCTGTGTTTTGATGGTTGAGGTGTGTATATCCTGTTTGGTTTAAAATTAGTTCAAATTGGGAAGAATCATAAGTTGAACTTGCATCTGGGAAATCTACAAGGATCCATGGAATATGGAATGTATCAGACCTTGTACTTCTTAGGTTAGGTATTGGAGATGAATCTATTAAAATATGTTTTTCAGGTCTTATATTTCTATCTGAAAAAGGGTTCTCCTCAATCCCGACTCGGTAGCTTGATGATTCTAATTTTTTTCCAATATTGTTTGAAGCATAGACCCACCATTTGTTATCATTTTTTGTAATAGTTGAACCGCGATATTCATGCCATGCCTGTAAATAATTACCCCGTATATTTATTTTTAAAGAGTCACCATTAGGTTGATAAACAATAAAAGATGAAGGGCTTGCTGTATCGGCCGAAAGATTGAATGTACTAAGTATTATTAAGAATATTATTCTTTTCATTTGTTTCATAAAACTATTTATCTTTTTTTTAAAAAAATATTTCATCTAATCTTGTTCTATTCGTTATATTTGTTGCTTCATACTTGGAAAGAACTTGTTAATATATAGATGAAAAAGCAAATTACATTTATTTCTCTATCAGTAGCATTGATTATGCTCAATGCAAGCTGTTCCCTTGAGAAAACTGACTCAGAAAATGAAGACCTTAAAGTTAATAACAGCACTTTGAGAAATAGTGATCTTGGATTTAAAGAAGGTCGAATTGAAGATTATTTTTATAACTTTGAAAATAATGTAGAAGCTAGCTTTTTTAGGTATAATCCAAACCTAATGGCTAACTATAGCTCATACGCTGATTATTATTCTTTGTTTAATGAGGATCCTACAACAATGACTTACCGTACGTTTCCAGATTATTTGGTTGCTATGACTCCGGTAGATGAATCTGAATATACCGTAAGAAATATTATTGATTCGTTAACCGTTCTTGATTCTGTTGTTCTTGATTCTGTTCAAATTTCATCTACGCCATTTAAAAACTTAGAATCTCTGGAGTGGAATTTAGATGCCGAGCCCTCATTGCAGCGATATAAATTGGTAAATAGCGATTGGGTTATTGATGATACCACTGTGCGGTATCAGGATGTCTTTGATGTAAGTGCTTATTGGGCAGTCGTTGATACACCTTTTATTCAAAACGGATTATTATTTGTAGACTCTTCTGAATGGAACGATACAAATTATGTGTTTTTAGCTGAGGATCAGATTGTCTTCGAAAATAGTTTTGAATTCACGAAGAAGCAGTTAAGCCAAGATTCCCTAGTTTTTAGGATTAACACGGATTGTAATGATAATGGCACATATGATGTTGCAGAATCTATTATTCAAGATTACAACGCTGATGGTGTCTACGAAATTCTATATGAATTTTCTGATAATAATAACAATGGCATATATGATTCTGGAGATGAAAGTATACAGGATTATAATGAGGATGGCTCAATCTCAGTTGCCTATGAATTTACTGACCAAGGGAATGAAATTTGGGATCCAAGTGAGCCTTTTTATGATATTGATTCTTCTGGTTCCTATGATCTAAATGAGCCATACCAAGATAGGAATTGTAATGGTAAATGGGATGGGGAAGAAAGCTTTGTAGATGCAGATGAATCTCTTGACTATTCAGCGGATGAACAATTCATAGATAGAGGTAACGGGATTTTTGATGAAGCTGAAGAGTTTTTTGGTGATGACCAAGCCAAGCTTTACAAAATGAATGATAAGCCTAATAGTCTTGTGGTTCATTGGATTGATCAAAATACGTCAGTAATATTATTAGATATTACTGTTGGGGATGATGTCTCTGGTAGGTGGGGTGAATCCTATCAAAATGTAATTGAGGAAGTTACTATAGTTGATTTGCAGAGGCAGTCAGTAGATGACGTTGATTCTCTTATTACCTTATTTACCCGAAAAGAAGTTGGGCATATTACCAATGATAAATATTCATTAGACCCAGATGATTATTACATTACAAAATCAGAGTGGTCTAATTCATCAGGCGGTCAAACAGAACGCTTTTATAATTATCATATCTTTCATGAACCTGGAAATCTTAATCAAGTTACCTATCCTTCTTATTTCTTACCACGGGGATTCTTTTTCAGCCCTAATGAAATTGAAGATGGCTTTTGGCATAAAAATAATTTAGAAAGTGAGGTTCTTTACTACACGTATAATGGCATGCTAAGAGCTGGAGAGGTTGTGGATACATCTTATTATGACACTACCAGTATTGCCGAATATTATGTTCAAAAATCCTATAAAGTTGAATCAGATTCAAATGTTGTTGTTCCCGCTGGCCACAGACCAAGTTTTGCTGTTGCCGCCTCAGATACTGTTTTTACGGATTGCTTTAAAATTACTCAAACAATTACTATGACAATGATTGGTACTGGTATAGAGTTTGGTCAAAGGGTCGAGTCGTGGCTTGTTAAAGACATAGGGCTTGTGAAAAGCGAAATATATATTAGATGGACTGAACATCCTTATGATTCAGATTATACAGCAAATAATAATTACCTAGATACTTTAAATCAAGCTTGGATTGGTCTTAACAGGATCGAATTGAATTCTGTAGATATCCAGCAATCAAATAGTGTGTTCCGAAAATTGACACAACCAGTTCATTCGATTAAGTTGAAAAATATTGAAGAGCATCAAAACTTCAATTTTGATCCGTTTTATATTAATACTCAGCATGGAATTCATACTTTAGATTTAAGGGAGTTAAGTCAATGAGCTTATTTCTAAAATATGTATTATTTATTTGTTTTTATATCTCTTTGTCTTTTGCAGGAACAGATGGAACAATTAGAGGGAAAATTTCCGATGCTGAAGGGAATCCTTTACCCGGGGCAAATATCTATATTCCCGATGTTGGTATCGGTGCTGCTGCTGGAGCTGATGGTGGGTATATTATTTTAAATATTCCTGTTGGGGCGTATGATATCGTAGTGCAGATGATGGGCTATCAAAAGCAAACTATGACCGATGTAAATGTTCTAATGGATCAAACTGTTTGGTTAAACTTCAAGCTTCCTATTGCTGCAGTTGAAGGTGACGAGATACAGGTTTTAGGACAAAAAGCATTAGTGGAAAAGGGAACAACTTCCAAAAAAATTACAGTTGATAAAGAAGCGATTCAATCACTCCCGATTAGAGATCTTTCCGAGTTATACACTCTTCAATCGGGTGTTGTTAAAGTTCAAAGTCGAAGTAAATCTGTTCCGGACCATGAAGAAAGGGGTATTGAAGAAATCCATGTTAAAGGTGGTAGATCTGGAGAAATAGCTTATATGATGGATGGTATGTATTTACGTAATCCTATTTTTGGATCTATTGGTTCAGGTACGAGACTAAATATTTTTGCAGTTAGGGAATTTAATTGGCAGCCGGGTGGCTTTAATGCTGAATATGGAGATGCTCAGTCTGCTGTCTCAAATTGGATTACAGCATCGGGTGGTGAAGAAATAGAATACCATTTTAAATGGGCAACTAGTTCGGTTGGTGCTCTTTTAGATGGAGACGCCGATGCGAGTAAAAATTATGATCTAAATCGAGGTTATACTGATTATAATTTTGGTATTGGTGGTCCCATAATAGGTGTCCCTAGATTGGCTTTTTGGGTTTCGGGTCAATACACGACTCAAGATAAATATAGTGTATATGAATTTGATGACAAGGTTTACCAAGGTGCAAAATATTTTTTGAATGATGGCGATGTAAATGACGAGATATTAAAAGAGAATAAAAATAATCTTGTCTATCCATGGGATGATCAGTCTGGCTTTCGTGGTTTTGGTTTTGATAATACGTGGGATGTCTTTGCGAAATTGAGTTATAAATTTAATAATAAAATTAGGTTTCACGGATCCTATTGGTTGGTAGAAAACCATAGGCAGTCTTTTAATCCAACATATCTTTATTGGGATGAGGGTCGGAACGAGCTATTTCGTGATACGGAAAGATTTAATGCTGAATTAAATCATTCGTTATCTCAAAGCACTTTTTATACGCTAAGAGTCTCTCGTTTTCAGCAAGACCAATTTCAAGGTGTTCGATGGAGAGATAATGATGAAGATGGTTACCCAAACTGGTTTGAATGGCGCCATTCAGCAGGTTTTAAAGATATTTCGGATACAGAAAACAAGTATGTTGTTCCTTTTTCTATTGGAGAGGATGGCGATACGATTAGGTATACAACTCTTGACGAAAAAAGTGGATGGCATCATGGAGCAGAACCGGGTCTCTGGAACTGGGAATTAGCTGAAGATTTTGATGATCAAAATGGTAATGGTATTTGGGATTTTGGTGAGAATTTTGAAGATACTAACAGTGATAATCAATGGAATGGACCAGAGCTTGTGAAAGAATTATTGAAGCGTGATGGATCTTATTGGTTAGAGCCTGAAATGTATGAAGATTATGAACCTTTCTATGATTACTCCAGTATTGACCTTCTTTGGCAAAACGTACCAGGTTACTATGGAACTCCAAATAATTTTAGTTTTATTTCTGGAAGACCAAATCCTTATTACTATATGCCGGACATTGCTGATGTTGCATGGGATGAAGGCCGTACCTTTGGTGGGCATGATACTTTTTACGCTAGTTCGACAGCGATTACTGATGAAATTCGTTTTGATATAACGAGTCAATTAACAAATAAATGGAAAATTAGAACAGGATTTGATTATAAATCGCACAAGCTAAATTTTTATGAAGTAAAGGACCCTTGGTTGGGCGCTGGTGCAAAAATTCAGACTTTTGCTGAATATTGGCAAGATACAGGAGCTGATGGCTTAATTTTAGGAGATGAAGGCTATGAGACTGCTGATGCAGGTGAAAGTAATGGTCGCTGGGACAGCGGTGAAAAATTTACAGATGCAAATAGTAATGGTAAGTGGGATGATTTTCGTGAACCTGAAGAGTTTTCAGCATATGTTCAAAACGTGTTTGAAGTACCTTGGATGGTTATCAATTATGGCGTTCGTATCGATATGGTTCATTATAACTCGCAGGTTTGGTCTGATACTCTTGGAAAATTTAGTCCTGGAAGACCATGGTTTTATTCTGACTTGAATGATAATGATACATGGGATAATGGTGAAGCCGCTTCAGATATTGCAGGTCTATCTAGGCAAAAAATATTACTTAAAAACTCAAATTGGTCTTACAAAATTAGTCCAAGGATTGGCTTTAGTCATGTTATAACCGATAAGTCAACATTTACTTTTAACTATGGATTATATTACCAAAACCCAGTTTATCAAAATGTATATTTGAATACTAATAGTTTAGAAGATCCAGAAAGTCTATTTGAAGAGGGTGAGGGTGCCGTTGGGAATGCTACGATGGGTGCTCAAAGGACTCAACAATATGGTGCAAGTTTTAATGTTCAAGTTGGTGAGAATTGGGCTTACTCAATTGGTGCGTGGGTTCGGGATATGGATCAGTTAACAAGGTATACGCAAGAGCGATCTGGTGTTTATCAATATAGTGTAGCTTCTAATGGAGATTATGGTTCAGCTAAGGGCCTAGATCTTACAATTGATTGGAGATGGCTGCTGTTTGGGTCTCAATTTCAATATACTTACTCTATAGCCAAAACAAATAGTGAGTATGCATGGGCGAGTATAAGTGGCCAATATGTTGATGCACCAAGTCAAGAGAACTTAGCTTATTATGATAGGCCACATGATTTAACGTATTATCTTTATACCTTTTTACCATTTCAGGTTCAAGCCGGTTTGACAGCTTTTTATCAAAGTGGGTACCCATATACTCCTATTATTTTCAGAGGTAAAGATCCGTCTGAGGATTTAAGGCAGCCAAATTCTAAAAGAGGTCCTGCCTATAAAAATGTGAATCTTTCGTTCTCAAAATATTTTGAAAGCATGGACCATAAATTTGCTGTTGGATTAAATATCTTTAACATTCTTGATATTAGAAATGCATATGATGTTTATGCCCTAACTGGAAAGCCAGATGACCCAGGAACTTACTACACAGATTTTGTTGGATTGCCTGGTACTGATCCAAATGGTGTTGGTGTTGAGGCGAATAAATCCTCGGCATATTATGATCGTCCTTGGCGTTTGTCATCACCTCGTGAAATTAACTTTTTTATACGTTTAGACTTTGACAGATAATTATGAAAAAAATACTTTATAGCACATTTTTAATTTCGGTTTTATTTTCAATAGATGGGAATTACAAAGAAAAAGACTTTAGTCCAATTGACCCATTTAGGAAAACTGCTGTTGCAAAAATAGGAGATAATCCATTTCCAACAAATCCTATGAGTGATAGGGCAAAGGGATTTATTGATCAAGGCAGAGTTAAAAGTGCTGTTTCTAACTATGGAAACTTTATTAATTGGGATACTCATCCGTCAGGTATCTGGGGTGATTATTCTTACTTGCCAGCGGTTTCATTTATTGGCGGTGTTCCAGGTTATAAAACTTCAGCTAGTTTTGTATGGCAAAATTTAGAAGAGATTATTGATGGAGAGGGAGGACCTCTTTATGGTATTTGGGAATCTTCTGAGGCTTATGATGCTTGGTATCCATCATCTGGCGATACGACGTTCAAAGGGTTTATCTTTCAAATAAGTGATGATGATGGTTTATATGTTCCGGACAATGAAAAACTATCAGTTGAAAGTATTACTGGAGAAAATCAATTTTATTTTAATCATGAAGATAGAAAAATTATTTTAAGCTCATTTGGTGCTTCTGACCCAAATAAAACAACGGCAAGGGTTGGTTTTATTTATCCCTGGGCACTTAGGCCTAAATTAATAAGTCGAGAAGCCCAGTTTGATTTTTATGATTATGGTGAAGATCAAGAAGAATGGACGAATGATGATAATTATACGTATTATGGTGCGAATGCCGCTGAGTCTCATTTTATAGATACTGATTATAAAACCGATTGGCATGCCTCTACGATGGCTCGTACAAACTCACATCAAACTGATTTTAATTCCAGTGATATCTTCGAGTCAACCCCATGGGTTTCGGGAGATGATACTTATCCTGTTTTAGCTCACTCGGCTTACTCAAGTACGTGGCCAATGCAGTATAATAGTGCTACGGGTGAGACGGAATCCTTCTGGCCAGGCTCTTGGTCTCAAGATTATAATATAAACTTACCAGGTTGTTCTCAATCAAGGAAAGACCCTGATTGTTGGGAAGAAGTTCCGGGAAGATTTGTTTCAGATATGGATGTTTATATGGAATTTGATGATAGATGGTCTCATCGAGCAAATAATGTCAATACTAATGATGAGTATGAGCAATCCGGATATCCGATGGGCTTGAAAGTTAGAGCTACTGCTCATTCTTATGGAGTCTCCTACGCGGAAGACATTATGTTTGTTACTGTGAAAGTTAGAAATGAAAGTGGAGATTATTGCGCAGAGGATGAGGAAGGGAATCCTGTGTTAGATATAAACGGTGTCCAAGAGTGTGGGGAAGGCATGATAATGCCCGATGGGACAAAGTTGAACAGGGGTAAGGGTTTTGATTACAGTGGAATGTCTCTAGGATTTTATATGGATGCTGATGTCTTAATGGGTGATTGGGATGGTTACAATAGTGGTCTTCATACAAATGATGATGATTTCATGAAGTATTATTGGGAAAATTTTGAAGTAAATAATGAAAGAATGCTAATAAGTATGGCAATGATTGGAGATCATGATGGTATCTCAGGTGTCGGTGGATACACATTAGATGAACCATCAGCATCATCCCATCCGGGGAATAATTTTGGTGTTGTGGCTACTCAATTATTAGATTCTCCAAAAGCAACTGAACCTGTTGATTTAGATCAGGATGGTTCCATAGATATCTTCCCGGGAGAGCCATTAAAAATGACAGATTGGCATTGGGTTGATTGGTACCAGCGGCCCGGAGTTGTGTCCCCTGAATCAAACTCAAGTAGTTGTTATGCTGGTAATGAAGGGTGCCCTGTGGCAAAAAATAAAGAAGAGATCTTATATAAATTAATGGTTGGTGATACTTCAAATCTAAGTGAAGGTGAAAAAGCATGGCATTTTCATACACCGAACCCAGGGACCGATCTTGGAGATGAGCTTAACCCACATTTCGATTCAGTAGAAGGGTTGAAGCTAGAATCTGTTTATGAACGAGAGCCAAATGGTCTTGATTGTGTTTTGATCATGAGTTGTGGTCCTTTTGATTTGCCTGTGGGTAGAGAAGTCCCTTTCTCTTTTTGTATTATTTTTGGTCAAACTGAAGAAGACTTAGTGAATAATGCTAGGTTTGCCCAAGTTATGTATAATTCTAAATATCAAGGATTTACCCCTCCGACTAGACCAACAGTCCAGACTGTTACTTCTGAAGGGGAAGTCGCAATCTATTGGAATAATGATTCAGAAAGTGCGAGGGATGTTGTTACTGGGTATTCTGATTTTGAAGGGTATAAAATCTATAAAAGTTTAGATGGTGGAAACACTTGGGGTGATCCAAAAGATATGATTTTTGATACGGATGGAATATTTGCTGGATGGAGGCCTTATCAGCAATTTGATTTGAGTGCATCAGATGATTCACTTCATTGCGTGTATTCTAATAGTTTTGATTGCCCTGAAAACCTAAGAAGAGGGCACTCGATAAATGGGCAAGATCCTTATTCGCCATGGTTTAATCTAGGAAGTGATACGGGATTTGAAAGTATCAAATTTGATACTGTCATAAATGGTGATAGTCTTAATTACATGTATAAAGATGTAAATGTGGTTGATGGTCTAGAGTATACATACTCTGTTATTTCTTATGATATGGGGGTAGAGCCACCTTTTGAGAAGAAATATAGTGATGCTGGTGATGGGAATTATGTAATGAAAGTAGATACGAATTATTCTAATCCTGACCAGTGGGCTAACCCTGAAGGTTATGCCTCAATTGAAAATTCTAAAGGGACAACTATACTAGATAGAAATTTTGTGCAGGTCTATCCCGGAATCAAACCGGTAGAGGAGCTTGGGACAGTTGGGGTTGTACCAAATCCTTACAGAGTCAATTCAGGTTTTAAAGAATCTGAACATTTAAGACAAATTCGTTTTACAAATCTTCCTGAAAAGTGTACAATAAAAATATTTACTTTAACGGGAGAAGCTGTTGCCACTATAAATCACAATGATGAAGCTTCTGGAAATACTTGGTGGGATATGAGGTCTATGAATAATCAAGAAGTTTCACCTGGGCTGTACCTTTTTTATGTAGAAAGAAGTTGCCCTGAAAATAATGATGATTCGGTTAATTGTTCTAAGGGTGAGCCTTACATTGGTAAATTTGCGGTGATACGATGAAAAGATATGTGTTAATATTTTTAGTTCCCTATTTTTTGGTTGCTCAATACCGTGATATCCCAGACGTAGTAACAAAGGTTGCTACAGCTGCAGGAGGT
>Ga0308019_10000871_pt1 | contig 18794 bp, 23 predicted proteins | sample Neamet284_FD_203135 | JGI IMG/M metagenome (GOLD analysis project Ga0308019, IMG submission 203135) | Marine microbial communities from water near the shore, Antarctic Ocean - #284 | ecosystem: Environmental > Aquatic > Marine > Unclassified | place: Southern Ocean | collected 2014-10-01 | reverse complement strand
CCTCGCATCGCAAATGCTTGGACTAAATGACCCAGACAGCATTGCGGAGCCTTCCGACGCACCGATGAACGCTACCGAAGACATCTATGCTGAAGCAAACAAAAGCGATTCATTGACTGAATCTTTTGCGCCTGCTCCACATCAACACGATGCTTTCAGTGTCCCAAGCATGGATGCATTCTCTGATTTACTTCAAACAACAGGTGCAACGCCACCTTCCCAACAACTCATGGGAATGCTTGACGCAAGCGGATCTGAAGTGTTGGAGTTCCCTGCTTCAAGTGGTATAATGTGGACACGTTCGTCGCCAAGTGAAGCTTGGCACCAACGCTAAATCTTCTGATTTGGCGGTTGAAGGATTCCCAATGGAGCCAATAAACGTACGATGTGCCTATGCAATTCTGGCAACAAGTCGAACATGATCAAGGCCATCAAAAACATGGCAAAAAGTGAGACAAACCTCGCCACGTAACTGTGCCCAAATTCAAACACCGACATGTCGAGTAAGGTCCATTGTTGGTAGGTTGTGTGGAGCCAAATGAGGCCCGCATTCCTGAACAAGTTAAGCACATGTATCAGCGGTATGGTTAGGAATAAAACCCTGCACCTGCGACGCCAGTCGATGTCGAGAACGGCGATGGCACCGATGAAAATAACCATCGATTGAAGGGCCGTACAAGCAAGAACGAAATTAATTCCAATCGGCGTACCATCCACAAGAAGCAATTCAGTTTGGAACATGTACTCTTCCGCAGAAGATCCCATGAACCATCTGTTGCCTTCGAATTCAGCCCAAGTGACTTGACCTTGTGCGGTGTTGACCCATGTTTCACCGAGCATCACATCATCGCCGCCAGAAAAACGAAGGAAGACAGCCGCTTGACTGGCAACAAACCAAATGGCCAAAACGCTGAGCCAGGGGACGTGGGCAATCAACAGGTATGGACCACCAGCATAGGCAACAGCACCTCGTGCCCAGATCAGAGAAGAACGGGTACGATCATCATCGGCTCGTGCCTCCCAAACCGCCATTCCAACGGCCATTGGGAGGGCCATCACCGAAAACACTGTTAAAATTAAATCATCATGCTCCAAATACGTCGTGGCATCGTTGAAGAAATAAAGGCCAACGCAGACCCATCCAACCTGCGATAACCTCAGGGGTGAAGACTCTCTTCGGTGCCACGATAACGCAAGGGCAAGGAGGCCTACAGCACCTATGATCGAAATCACCTCCTTGGAGACCAGCATGATTTACCCATAGAGCGGTGACATTTCAACCAAACCCTCCCTTCACGCAAAACGCCTTCATGTGAAGGGGCTAGCCCGAACCATGCGGGGGGTCATCGTTCAATCAACACCTACCGCGTTGCCAAGCGAGGCCCCGGATCACGGTGCCATCGCTTTTGTCGACAGGGACGGGGTTCTCAATGTCGGCAGTCCCAATTACATCAACAATCCAAGCGAACTTGTCCTCCTCCCGGGGGCTGCAGAAGCCATCGGAGACTTGCGACGAGCGGGTTACAAGGTGTGTGTGGTGACCAACCAGTCTCCCATCATGCGAGGTTTGTGGGGCGTTGAACAAATCCATGAAATTCATGATGCTTTGCGTCACATGTTCCTCACCATTGATCAAGATGCCCATCTGGATGCTGTTCTCGTGTGCCCACATCGGCACCGTGATCGATGCAATTGTCGAAAACCAATGCCGGGTATGCTGAGGCTTGGAGAACGTTTGTTACGGGGAAATGAGGAACTTCAAGAGCGTACAATTATCGAAATCGAACCAGGTGACAAAGTCAATTGGTGGAACCCAAAAATCGTCGCGAGCCATTCTCGGGACGTCATGATCGGTGACCGAGACAGCGACATGGGTGCGGGTTGGGCCCAAGGACTCCGGTGCTTCAAAGTGAACTGGAACCTTGGTCTTGCGAGCGTGACCGAGAGGGTCCTCGATGATGGCGACAAAGGCGATCCATTCGAACCACTGAGGTGATTGCATGGGTTGGCTTGGTTTAGATGACACAGACACTGTGAAGGACGGTTGCACAACTTTCAGCTTGCATCACTTACTCATTCACCTGCCTTCGAGCGTTGAAGTTGGTGAACTCCGTTTGGTACGTTTGTGGCCGTTTGCGCACAATCGAACCCGAGGAAACGCCGCCGTGGCTGTTGAAATCAAAACGGAGGATGAAAACGAATTAATGAATTTCCTCAGCACATATTGGGAACAAACCCTCCAGCCACTTGTTGGGAAAATAGACCAATCAAACGACCATGGGCGCCAACAAACACCAACCGACCCAGGTATGGTGTGGTATTCTTCCTTACCGGAAAAATCGAACTTCTACCTTGATGCAGTCCAGCGTGAAGTCACGTTCGATCAGGCCCCAAAGCCCACCCGCTCATGGGGTGGTGGTGGCCGAATTGGAGCGATTGCTGCCGTGGTTTGGCCGAAGACAAACATCACATGGGAGGCAATTGCATGGCGCATGGAAGAACGATGGAAAACGACAGAACGGAAGGTGTGTGTTCAAGCATTGACCACAGTTAGTGGCATGGACGGTATGTTCCTAACCCGTGATCCAAGATCTCAACGCAGCTTGATTTCACCACGCGGCACCTGCCCCGTGTTGTTTGGGGTACGGGGCCGTACACCCGAAATAACCCTCGAGGCAGCCAAGGTTTTGGTTGAAGCAAACGACACCGAGGGCGTCCTTGGTTGGCGAATGTTCGCCACCAATCAAGCCAGTGATGATCATTTGAAACAATCGTACATTGGAACGGTCGAAAGCGTCGAAATCCTCACACGTGGAACCACCGTCATCACAACAGAACATCATCAGTGGTTGGCTTTTGCCGAAAGTGGTGATGTGAAATTAATGGCTCAGGGCCTGGTTCTTGGGGATCGAATCGAAGCCTTTGGGTTGTTTGCTGATGCCAATGTGCTGCACATTGAAAAATTACGAACCATCAAGAAGGCACCAATTCGCTCACGGCCAACGTGTCCAACGTGCCAACGTACCCTGAAATCAATGGGCCAAAATCAAGGCGTGCGTTGTCCTGTGTGCAAGCATCGACAAACGCAAGAATGGATTGAAAAAGAACACGACGAGCCTGTTGGTTTCTGGGTCCAGCCCCCTGCAGATGCGCGACGTCACCTTGCCAGACCCCTCGAGTGGTTGGACTGGCCCAATGAGGCGACCTGAGCACACAACGGCTAAAGCCGACATCGCTGTGCTTAGGCTATGGCCGGAGAACAAACCACAAAGAATGTAGCGTACTTCCTTTTTGTCCTCTTATTCGTGGCCATGGCTTGGTTCGTCGCCCGACGAGCTGGTGAGAACCGTGCTCGTATGCTCGATGCATCTGCTCCGAAAGTAGCAGGAGAGGACACCCTCGAAGGCGGGGCAAAACTACCTGAACAATTCGATGAACCAGATGATGATGCACTCGACGAGATGGCAGAATTACTTGGTGAAGATGATTCTGAGGATTAAGATTCGTAGAACCCTTCATCCTGCAAACGGCAGGTTCGTGTGACACCATCAATGGTAAGTGAGCGTTCAGGCCCGTCCTTTGGCCGTTCGAGCGTCCAAACTTGATAGCCTCCTTCTTCCATTCCCGATTTCCCACGAATGGTGAGTGAAGAAGCACCATCACCGGCATTTATACCGGCTTTACTGATCAAGACAAGCGTGATGTTTGAATCAAGAGAGGCTGCCAATGTGCATGCATCTTTCACGCGGGCTGCAGGTATTCGACCACTTGGTTCACACCAATCATCCAACACAATCAACCGAACGCTCGGAAGTGCTGTTGATGTTTCAAGCAAAACCCCAACCGCTTGGGTGAGTGAACCAACCAAATTCATAGCGTGAAAGCGAGAAGAATCAGCCAAAGAGAGGTGTTCGAAAAGTTGTCCAAAACGCACCCCATCCGGCATTTCAGGTGAAGCCCACAGCACTCTGCCACCTTGTTCAATGGTGTCTGCTGCCAAATGGAGCCCCAGTGTTGTGCCCCCAGTGCTTCCTTCAACAGCCAGGTGGATGCGAGTCCCATCGACGGGGAGGGACATGCGACTCATGGATTGGCCTTATGACCGCCCTGCAATATACTTCCGATGGCGCGTTGTAGAGCAACCTTCATGCCCTACCTGCACAACCCAAAGCCATGAGCGACGAACTTGTGGTACGGGAAGGCGAACGAATTCCTCGCCGACCACTTCCTGAATTTTCGGAAGTCGGATCCTTTGCCGAGGCTATGAAGCGAGACGGTTTCTTCGGAACGGCTGTTGCCGACAAAAACCAGTATGGCCCTCTGGCCATGATGCTCCTGTTGTTGATCGTCGCTGGCGTCACGGGCCTTTTGATTAAACTTGCAGCATCTGCTTGAACGGTCATTCCAGCACTGTGCTGAAAACCATCTGATCGATTTGGTCAAACGGTAAACATCAAACCATACCCCCCATTTCGAAAGGACATGGATGAAAAATCGGTCAATGTAGAAAGCCGTACATCCTCCCAAGATAAACGGTGGACAATCATGGCTGCTTTGCTAGGAACAAACACGGCTTTCATGCTTTTTCAAGGGATTGAGCAGGAACGAACCTACACCGCTGTGCGGGAAGTGGCCCTTACGATCATTGCTGTTGCTCTCCCGTTCCAGGGTATTTATTTCCTGATTTACACCTTTGTCCTCGAACATGAAGGGAAATTGACTGAATCACACATGCAGCGCCTACGAAGGGCATCTGCTGTGTGTCAACTTGTTGCTTATGGCTCCCTCATCGGTGTCGCTTTGATGTGGTATAACATCTCAACCTATGTTGGAATTTTCTTTGTTCTCTCGACGGGTGTTGCCGTCATCCTCATCCGCACTGCAATTCGACCATTGGACCGATTAGACGGCGAGGAAGCCGCAAATTGACCGATAAGATTGCCCTTATCGCCAAGATAGTCCAACGGCAATGTTGATGAATCGAGGCGTGAGCCTAGAGTCATGTCCTTCTGCCCGCTCGACTACCGTTACGGATGCCAAGAATTCAAGCACATCTGGTCTGAAGTTGGACGCCACGAGCGTCAACTTGAGGTTGAACGTGCACTTATCTGGGCTCATATGCAACTTGGTCGTGTCTCGAAAGCCGATTACGATATTGTCGCTTCGATCGCCAACCCAACCTCCGTTACCAAGGAACGGGTTTCTGAAATTGAAGCCGAAACCCGCCATGACATCATGGCCCTGACCAAGGCAATGGCTGAAGCTGCTGGGGATGCTGGCTGGTGCATACACCTTGGTGCAACTTCAAACGACATTGTGGACACGGCAGTCGCCATACAACTTCGAGACAGCATGGTCTTGCTTCGAGAACAATTGTGCCTCCTCATCGGCGTGTGTGCCAATGTTGCAGAACGAGAACGGGACACAGTCATGCTCGGTCGGACCCACGGTCAAGCCGCCGTGCCAATCACGTTTGGACTCAAGGCTGCAGTTTGGCTGGATGAACTCCGACGCCAACTGATCCGCCTCGATGAAGCATCGCCACGCATCGCTGTCGGCAAATTCCTCGGAGCGGTCGGTACAGGCGCAGCACAAGGTCAAAATGCCAGAGAACTTCAACGGCTCATTCTGACCCACCTCGGTCTTGGTGTACCTTTGGCAACCACTCAAGTTGTTGGACGAGACCGATACATCGAATACGTTTCCTGGTTGTCAAACATTGCGACCACGTGCGAGAAGATTCTTCAAGAAGTCCGAAACTTGCAACGGTCAGAAATTCAAGAAGCTGGTGAAGGATTCGATATCGAAAAGCAAGTTGGCTCCTCAACGATGGCTCACAAAAAGAATCCAATTAAATCGGAAAACGCCTCTGGACTGGCACGAATTGTTCGATCGATGATCATCCCCACCTACGAGAACGCTCTGCTCTGGCACGAGCGAGACTTAGCCAATTCCAGTTGTGAGCGGTTCACCCTCTCCCACGGCTCCGCCTTGTGCGAAGACGTGATTGCAAAGACACGCGATGTCCTGACCAACATGTGGGTCGACGCTGAACGATGCCTTGAGAACATCAAGTCGCAACGAGGATTGGTGATGGCAGAAAAGGTCATGATCGATCTGGTCGACCATGGAATTCCAAGGGATGAAGCACATGAGATCCTACGTGAAGCCTCCTTCACCGCAGTTGCGAACAAAGAGGAATTGATCGATGTATGCAGCCGTACTCCTGCTATTGTTGCAGCGTTCAATGCTGAAGAATTGGAAGCAATGTTTGACCCTGCAAACCACATTGGCGTGTCCGGTGAACTTGTCGACGAATGCGTTGCATTGGCACGAGCTGCCATCAAGTGAATTCAATTCCCTTGAATGCATTTGACTTCATCGAATTCGAACGTGCCTCGAACTCCGTCCCAATCGACTTGACCGCTGACTTCCAGTCGTCCAGAAAGATGGGGGCCACCAATCACCAGGGTCTCATACTCGCCACCTTCACCATCGACGTTGAAGCGATGCTGTTGAGCCTTTGACTCCAATTCCTTCAGGCCCTCAGCATCGAGCACTCGGCCAATAAACGCCTCATCGAGGCCTTCACAACTGACCGATGTGATCATGATTTGGAAGCCGTTGTTGACAAGGCCCCGCATGTGTTCGACGCTGTCTTGGTGCCAAAGTGGTGTCCAACTTCGAACACCAAGGCGTTCTGCCATTCGTTCGAGACGGGATTTTTGATAGTCGGAGCGGAGGGCACCGCTGACGATACCGTCGATATCTAAAACTGACAAAGCGGCCTCTAAATCAGTTATTTCTTCTTCTTGAACGCCGGGTGTATCCACCTTGATCCATGGTATGTTGGCCAAAAGCGCTTGATGCTCTACAAGATGAGTCCCCGGAATTTGGAACATCCATGAGTCTCCGCCCGTGATGTTGACTGTCACAAGGTAAGCAACATCCCAACCTCGGCATTGAGCCCACCACCATGCGGCTGCGGAATCTTTGCCGCCTGAGGACAACACTGCAACTCGCACGACCAAGGCAAGGCGCCCTTTCTCATGAGGTTAGGGGTGAAGAACCGTGTGAGGGTTCATATGAGGTGGCGTCTTATTGGGATTATAAGCGACGACAAATGAAGGTAAAGGTTCAACCGATTTTACCCGCATCCTCATAAAGCGTCGATTCAAGCAAGAAGATGAGGGATATATAATGCAACCAAGCGGAAGAGGATACGACCACGGCATCACCACCTTTAGCCCAGACGGACGACTGTTCCAAGTGGAATACGCACGGGAATCAGTCAAGCGAGGAACAACAACTGCGGGACTGAAATTCCGTGACGGTGTGGTCCTGGTTTGTGACAAGCGCATTGTCAGTCGACTCATTATCCCCGAATCCATTGAAAAGATGTTCAAGATCGATGACCACATCGGCATCGCCACTTCCGGTCTTGTCGCTGACGCTCGTCAACTCGTGGCTCGAGCCCGGGTTGAATCTCAAGTCAACCGAATCACCTACGCAGCAACCGTCCCAGTGGACGTGCTTGTCAAGAAAATTTGCGACTTCAAACAATCCTTCACTCAATATGGCGGTTCCCGTCCATTCGGTACCGCACTCCTAATTGGCGGCGTTGACGACAACGGTATCCACCTCTACGAAACTGACCCAAGTGGCGCCTACCAATCCTACCATGCTGGTGCAATTGGCAGCGGACGAAACACGGTGTTTGAGCACTTCGAAACCCATTGGAAGGAAGGACTAACACTGAACGCCGCTATGAAACTCGGTCTTGAAGCACTCCGAAGCGCAAACGACACCGAACTCAACCGAGAGGCTGTCGAAGTGACCGTTATCGACCAAGATGGCTACCGTGTCCTTGACCGTGGCGAAGTGAACAAGCAAATTGATCGCTTGAAACCAATCGAAGAGTGAAGTTTGACCACCAGCATGAAATGCTGGTACCCTCGTTCCTAGAGTGAGGGAGAACCATGGTCAGTCTCGATGATGCAGTGCTTGCGCGAATGGAAAAGGGTGGAAAGAGGTACGAAGTTCTCCTCAACCCAGATTTGGTTGAGGCTTTCAAAGCTGATCCAAGTTCAGTTGATTTGAACGCCTTCATGGCTATGGACGAGGTCTTTCATGATGCACGAGGCGGGGAACGACCGACCTCGGAAGCAATTGAGAAGACGTTTGAAACTCAAGACATACGGACGATAGCCACCATGATTTTGACCAAGGGAAGCATCCAGTTAACCACTGCACAAAGAAAGGCAATGGTGGAACGAATGCGTCAACAAATCGTGCATCAAATTCACATTCAAGCGGTTGATCCAAAAACCAAAAGCCCCCATCCTAAAACCCGAATCGAGCTTGCTTTGGATGAATCACGTTATTCCGTGGACCCGTTCAAGCGTTTAGAAGACCAAGTTGAAGATGCGATTAAACGACTCAAACCAATGATTCCGCTCTCTTTTGAAACAATCCGACTCGCCTTCAAAGTCCCTGGTTCCGCCTATGGACAAGTTTCCCGTATTTTACGGCCCTATCAGCAAAAAGAGCAGTGGTTGGAAAATGGTTCCTGGGCTTCCGTCATTGAATGCCCAGCAGGTATGAAACCTGACTTGATTGACCAAGTCATGCGCCAATCATCAGATTCAGAAGTCAAAGAACTGTGAGTCGAACACCTGAAACCTTTGCTCGTCGACAGTTTGTTTGAGGGTCGGCTTTATCATGGGATGGTTGGTGGCGCAGAATGGAGAGAAAGAAATGTCCAACGGTCAAAACGGCGCCGAGCTGCGCCTCGTGACCCCAGGAATGGCCATCGGGCCACTCGCTGGGAAGCGCGTAGGAAGCGGTACAATCGCACAAAACGACACCATCATTGCCACCCGACTCGGGTGGACAAAAGAATTCAATAACACAGTTTCAGTTGATCCGATCAACAGCGCTTACATGCCTCGTTCAGGCGACCTCATCGTCGCTGTTGTGGCTGAAGTACGAAACAACCTCTGGTTCATGAACGTCAATGGCCCATTCCAGGGTCTTCTTCCTATGTCACTCGCACCATGGAAGGTCGAATTTGGAGCAGCACGCCAACACATGGGCATCGGAGATGTCGTCTTGGCTCGTGTCCAAGAAGTCGATGAATGCCACAATGTGGTTCTCACCATGAAGGGTGTTGGCCTACGCCGCCTCACTCAAGGCACAACCGTCTCTGTCCCAATCAATCACATCGAACGCCTTCGTGGAGAAGGCAACGCTACCGTACAACGCCTACGAGATGCTGCAGACAGCCGCATCATCATCGGTGAAAACGGAAGAGTTTGGATCGATGGCAACGCAGAAGGAACCGCTTGGGCTCGCCAAGCGATTGCTCTGGCTGAGGCCTCTGGCCACAAAACAACATTCGAAGCAGAACTTTCTGCTCTTGAACAAAATGCTCCGAAAAAAGGTGATGCTTGATGGGTGGATATGGTGATGTACGACTGCTACGCGAAGATGGGCTACGGCTTGATGGACGCAAACTTGATGAAATGCGACCAATGACCATTGAAGCTGGTGTGTTACCAGCTGCTGATGGCTCTGCTATGGTCACCCATGGATTGAACGTGGCAGTTGCTGCGGTCTACGGTCCAATGGAAGCACATCCTCGTAAGATTCAACGCCAAGACCGTGCGGTCATCGATGTCCGCTACAACATGGCTCCTTTCTCAACCAGCGACCGAATTCGTCCTGGATTCAACCGACGTTCCCGTGAGATCTCCAAAGTGACCGCAGAAGCTCTTGAATCCGTCGTTCTTTGCGAACGCTACCCACGATCCAAGATTCGTGTGGAAATTGAAATCCTAGCTGCTGAAGCAGGCACTCGATGTGCAGGCCTCACAGCCGCTGCCGTCGCTCTCGCAGACGCTGGCATCCCTATGCGTGACCTCATTGTAGGCGTTGCATCGGGCAAAGTCGAAGGCATCGTTGTCCTCGATCTCGACAAAGCAGAAGATAACTATGGTCAAGCAGATTTGCCGGTTGGTATTCTCCCGAACACTGGAGAAATTGCTTTCCTGCAGATGGATGGTGACTTGTCACCAGATGAATACAATCTCGCCATGGAGTACAACTTCAAGGCAGCAGCAGAGATCCATGAAATCATGGTCGATGCTCTCAAGCGCCGTTACGAAGGAGGTGAGAACTGATGGTCGAACTCGTTCCAACTTTGCTTCGCCAAGAACTCTCCCGTCTCGCTGAAGATGACCTTCGCCTTGATGGTCGTGGACAATGGGAAGGCCGTGAACTCACACTCGAAACCGACTGTTTGTACAACGCTGAAGGATCTGCCAAGGTCGTCATGGGCGATACCATCGTTTACGCTGGTGTCAAGTTCGAACTCCGAACACCATGGCCCGACCGACCAGCACAAGGATCGCTCATGTGCGGAGCTGAACTCCGACCCGTCGCTCACCGAAAGTATGAGCCTGGACCACCTTCCCCGCAATCCATTGAACTCGGCCGTGTGGTCGATCGTGGAATCCGTGAATCGGGTTGCATCGACATGGAAAGTCTGTGCATTGTCCCCGGCGAAAAAGTCTGGGGCGTAATGATCGACATCCACGTGCTGTCCGATGGTGGAAACATCTTCGACGCCTGTGGACTCGCTGCAATTGCTGCACTCCGCACCGCAGTGGTCCCTGCCGAACGCTTTGACGTTGGCGAAGATTACACACTGAAGGTCAAGGGAACACCAATCATGGCTTCATTCACTCGAGTTGGTGGACGCTATGTCTATGACCCATCCGAAGAAGAAGAATTGGGTGGCGATGAGCGCATTCACATCACCCTAGGCGACGAAGGCCACCTCCACTCCCTGCAAAAGGGATTAAGAGGGGTGTTCACGCCCGCCGAATTTGCAGAGATATTTGGTGTCGCACATCTCCGATGTGTCGAACTCCGAAAACTCGTAGCAATCCAGGAGGGGAACTGATTGGCAAAGCGAACACAGAAAGCAGGCGCAACAGCAAGATTCGGAGCACGCTATGGTGTATCCGTCCGACGAAACTCAGGTACAGCACTCGCTAAGAAGAGTGCAAAGTACACATGCCCTGTGTGTCAATACCGCAAGGTGACACGCAAGTCCATCGGTATCTGGTCCTGCAGCAAGTGCGACCACACCTTTGCAGGCGGCGCTTGGGAACCATTCACCCGTGCTTCAGATGCGAACAACAGAATTCTACGACGATCCGTTGAAGGCGCTACAACCGCTGACATGGCGTTCATCGCCCAACAAGCAGCCATGGACTACGAACGTGCATTGGCAGCAGGCGAAATCTCCGAAGAAGAGTGAACAGGAGTTTGTACGGTGAACACCGTGACAGATAACTGGCGACTTACACTTCACGTGGAGTCGACATCAAAAGCCAACACAAAAGCCCTTGCGGATGCGTTGACGACTGACAAAGACGTCGAATGGAACTTAACTTCAACCAAATTCACCATTTCATTTGAGGAGACGAAGGCGAAAGATTTGCGGGCAATTTGGAACACACGTGTTCGTGGATTGATCGCCGTTGATTCACTCTTGGCCTTGCTCAGTGATTCAAAGCAAGGCGAGCATTCAACTACACCCAACGCATGAGGGAACACAATGGACAATATGGAACAACTCCAAGCCGTGGTCGGCGAAGTACAAGCAGCTCGTCAACAGGTTGCCAACCTGCGCGCTCAAGTCGTTGAATTGGAAACGACTGTTGACTCGGTTCGTAACCAACCTGCTGATCTCGCCCTGCACCAACAAATGGGCGGTGTCCTCGTTGAAGTCGGCGACCGTCCTACACTTCTTGCGGAATTAGAACAAACATTGCTGACACTCAATGAACATCTCAATCGATTCACTGAAAGGGAAGCCCAGTTGATGGCGACCTATGAAGAATTACAGGCCGTTCTCAAAGGATCGGAGTGAACATGAACGCCGCTGAGCAAGAGCAACTCCGTGCATTTCATGCATGGTTGACTGCGGCCTGTGAACGCGGTCCCGTTCCGGTTCTCACCGGGAAAAATGGCGACATGGACACCGTTGGTTCCGCCATTGCTCTTTCCGCTTCTCACCCACGATTAATGGCGTGTGGCATCCATATTGGACGCACGGCCAAACGGGTCGTGGATAACCTCCAAGCCCCGTTTCGTAAAATTGCTGCAGAACGAACTGCATGGCCTGCCGCAATGGGCGGTCTGATCATTGTCGATGCTGCTGCTCCAGGTCAAGTCGGTGTGCACTTGCCCGAAGGGGTGCCAATGTGCATCATCGATCACCATGCTACCTCAGATTGGGACCTCAAGGAAGGCGACATGAACCTCCAATGGGAAGTTCGCGCAACGACTCAAATCATCGACCAGTACTTGATGGCCTATGCACCAAAAACTCGATCTGATGATGTTCGAAAAATGCTCCTCGCAGGGTTGATCACCGACACTGGTCGATTCCGACACGCTGATGCTGGTGCGTTTGAATCCGCACAGCATATGCTGACAGATTCAGGCATCGACTACGCTTCATTCCTCCAGTTTATAGAATCTGAAACGACTTCTCCGAGTGAACGTGGAAGTCTTTTGAGAGGGCTTTCGAGGGCTAAATCAGTTGAATCAGGCCCTTGGAACATTGTTCACACCTATTCAGGTACGCTCGAAGGTCGACTTGCAGGTATGCTTGTTGGCTCAGGGGCCGAAATAGCACTGGTGAGCCGGTTCAGAGACGGTCAGACCCGCCTCACAGCACGTGCACCTCGTTCAAGCACTCAGCAAGGCATCCACTTGGGCCACCTCATGTCTGCCATCGCAGAACGGATCGGTGGCGAAGGCGGCGGCCATGATGGGGCAGCAGGCTGGTCTGGCAAAACAGACAGAATTGCTGCTGAATCCGCATTCATCGCTCAAGTTGCCATCGCTCAACGGAAGGAGGACTTTTGATGAGTGAGATCAACATGCCAACGGCGCCTGGCTATTTCATCTCAAAGTGGCGCGAAGAAGGTCCCGTCACCATTGAAACACTCACCTTATGGCGAGAGGAAATGAACTGGACAACCTGGCTTCCGCTTGCTGAAGCTGCACTGTTCCTCGATGCTGCGGAACTTTTAGCGTTGATTCAAACCGTCCTTTCTCCAGCGGAAGAGGCAACATTGAATTTGGTTCGTCGCCGAATGCTCGGCGATCATCGATTGGAAACGGCCATCAATGAGGCATTGGAAATCGCTCGTGCCAAAGACACCCGAGATTTGGCATTGGAAGGCAGGCTCCGAATGGAGCGTGGGCTTTCAAAGTACGAACAAGGTGACAATGAGGGTGCAGCTGAAGATCTCGCATGGGCTGAGACGAGGTTGAAATCCGTCGCTAAAGCCAGCAGGGACCATGACCTTTCATTGATCAACAAGGCTGCTTACCATGTCGCTTGCGGCGAATCGTTGATGGCGTTGACGACCTATTCGGAGATCGCAAGAGACGCTGGACACGCACACGAAACCGTAGCCATTTCCCGTCTTGGAGCCAGCCGAATCAGGGCTGGTCTGGGTCACATGTTCGATGCTGCAAGGCACGCATGGAACGCTCACAATCACGCCATTCTTGCTCATCAAACTCAGATGGCTGTCGAGGCTGGCGCCTTGTTTTTGGATTTCTCAAGTGCTTCGATCAGTGCAGATGCGAAGCGGATGAAGATCCAAGTCCTTGAAGCCAAACCACGGAGCGTGGACGATGATGAACCAACACTCAGCGTCCATCCCGATGACATTGATGGCGTGTTCGACTGGTGTTGCAAGCAATTACCAGAATCAACAGCCGGTGAAGACCGACCCGACTTACGAGCAATGCTAACGCTATCGCATCGTCTTGACCGTTTAGAGACGTTTGACACCCTCTTGAAAAATCCGGATGACATTGAAGATCCAATGCTTGCCGCTGTTGCTCAGTCATGCCTTGATGATGAAGTCCTCAAGGAAGCATGGGGCGTTCGTTTGGCGACCCTCACAATGCTGTGAACGATGAAAGGCAGCCCAGCCCCCATTGACGCTTACGAAGTCTGCTGCCATGATTGTGGCTGCAAATTCTGACGAAGAAAATGATTCTTCGGTTGAGGATTATTGAGTGAGGTCACCGTGACCAAATGAAAGGATTTCCACCTTAATTCAAGTGCGCTGTGCACCATTGGGAGAGGTCCATGAATTCGTCATGCGTCCATTCGACAAGCGGTGGAACACTGTCCCACCATCGAACCTTGGCCACTTTTGTATCATCGACACACCATTCCTCATCTTCAGTGGAGTCAACCACAACGTGAGCGACCCATCCTTTTGGATAGTAGGTTTTGTTCCACATTCGAACTTCACCTTTGAGACCGGTTTCTTCGAGCAATTCCCGGAGCATTGCTTCATCTGGCGATTCTCCTGGTTCCACGTGTCCACCAGGAATCTCCCAACCACGCTCTGGATGCTCAACGAACAGCACTCGACCGCCCTCCCCCATTGGGGTGCATGCTTCGGTGCGAACCGTGACCCAAGCCAAAACAAAAACGGGATCGGTCTGACCCATCGTCAAACCTCAAACGCTTGTTTTGCTTTTTCGACCCACGGTTCTGCCCACGATTCTCCTTGAGCAACAAGACGTCGAGCGAAGAAGAACGCTTCAGAGGCATCTCCGGCCTCCATCAAGGTCTCGAGCCGGGCCAAATCAGGGTCTTTCTTTTGGTCGACCACTTCAGCCTCCGGAGGTGATGATTCAGGAACGGATGTTGAGATTCGTTGAGAGAGGGTTTGCATCTGCTTAAGGAATTCAGATCGCTTTTCGACGGTCGGTCGCGTCCAAGGACTGCTCTCTTCGCCATCCATGCTCTGCTTGAGGCGAATGAGGTACTCATCACGGGGCTGGGTATGTGGACGGAGGTTCTGAACGTGGTCGTAACACAACCATGCTTCATCGGCTTCTCCACGGCGTTCAAACAACCGCCCTAATTCCATCCATAATTCATGATTATTTGGTCGATGAGCAAGCAGGTGACGGGCCAATTCAATGAAACGATCTTCGCGACCGCTTGAACGGATTCGTTCCAACCGTCGGCCATAGACAATGTTCGCCCGTTGATCGCTGAAATCAAGTCGGCGGCATCGAGAAGCAAAGTCTGCTAAAGCCACATCCGTACCCTCGCCTTCACTGATCAAAAGCCACCACGCATCGGGCTCGAGGGGGTCATGGAGGAAAGCAGCTTCCAAAAGTTCGACACCGACGAGGAGGAAATCAATTTCTTGAAGTTGGCTGACTTGCTCAGGGTCGCGACCGAGCACGATGAACAGATCCTCAAGCAAGGCAGAGATACCATCGCTGTCCCCAAGAATTAATTTCAAGTCTGCAAGACAACGCCAATTTTGTTCATCTGTAAAATCATGGAGCAGTGCTTGTCGAGCGTTTTGCTCGGCCCATGCCATATTTTCTGAAAAGCGGGCTTCATCCTTCGCAGCCAATCGTGCAAACTTCTGTGCTTGAGAGCGATAGCGGATGCCCAAATTACGTCGGGGGTGCTGCAACAACGCGGCATTGTCCCCGGACATAGCCTGAACTGAGGAGGTTCACCTAACAAACCTGCGGAAGGTTCGCATCATTGAACTGACTTGAAGCCTTCATGGTCCACGCCCCACGGCAAGGTTGCATCGAAACCGACCTTGGAAGTAAGTCCGTCGCTGTCCCTCGAAGGATCGAGTGAACTTCCTTTTTGGTGGGAGAGAATGATGGTATCTGTGTCGGGTTGCCAACGCGTTACTTTCGCCCACTCAACACGGACAGGGTCACTGATATCGATGTCTTCATCGACAATTGTCACCATTTTCATGCTTCGATGACCGGCCAAAGCAGCCATGATGGCTTTCTTTGGATCATCTTCGTTCACTCGGCGGATTTTGACGACCGCAGCAAGCCAGCCACAACCACCCTCAGTCATGTGAACATCAAGGCACTCACAGACTTCGTTAATCGCAGCCTTGATGGTTGGCGCACGTGGCAACCCCATCAGCGTCTTATGTTCTGCTTCACCGGGGATCAAGGCATGGAAGATGGGATGATTCCTATGGGCTACACCATCGATTTCAATCACAGGTTCTTGACGAACATCATCAACTGTACCTGTGATGTCGACGTAAGGTCCTTCGTCATCGTTTTCACCTGTGATGCGACCCCACAGGACATATTCTGCATCAGCTGGAGCAAGCACACCGTTTGGCATGCGGGTTAACCTCAATGGTTTCCCATACAACTTCTCGTGCAGTGCTGCGGCGATGGTGAGTTCGTCGATGTTGTCATCGAAGGACATGGCTGCAGCCAAGAGGACAACAGGATCTGGTGCATTGACAACAACGATGTTGACTTCACCGCCAGAAGCACGTGCGTTCATGGTCATTGTTCGCAGGTGTCGAGGAACCAGGCGGACAACAAGATGATTTGAATCACGTACGAATTGGCGATGGAACGACATGTTGCGAATGCCGTTGTCTTCAGCGATGATAACGCTCGCTGAAGAATAGCGACCTCGGTCTTGAGGCCAGTGATGAGGGATTGGAAGAGCTGTGATGTCAACGGGTTCCTGAATGTTTTCAAAACACTCTGCTTCAGAAGCATCGACGATGATCGGTTCGCTTGGGTTCTGCATGGCCCAACCGAGGGTGTCGATGTAGGCCTCTGGCGAGATTCCGATTGCTTGACACAATCGATCTCTGGTGAGGATGTTAACTGCAGCCCGCTGACCTGGCGTTTCAATCAAATTGTCAAAAACAGTCAGAGCGTGTTTGGACGCTCGAGAATGTTCCCACATTCCATGAATTATGCTCACCGGTGCGGATTCAATTTGGGCGGCACCCAAGTGGTCACGAAACGCCATGGCCCGTCCACGGGCCTTCGCCGCTTGAACCTTCTTTCTCATTCCCATCGTTCGGGCAATGCTTCAGAACAGGGAGAACAGACCAATTCTACCACAATTTAATACCAAAACTCCTCCACAAAGAAATACGGCACGCAGTCACTCGCAGGGTGGTTATTAAATAGGGGCTTCAAGTCGGCGAATTGCTTGAATGCGGTGATTATCATGGGTAGAGGACTCTTCGCAGGTGCAAAGATGGCAAAAGACCGTCAAAAGTTTAGGTGGTCCGACCGCCGTTACAAGAAGCGTATGCTCAAGCTGCGCGCTCGGCACGACCCGCTTCGTGGGTCGATTCAAGCCAAGGGTATCGTTATCGAAAAGGTCGGTATCGAAGCCAAGCAACCCAACTCCGGAATCCGCAAGGCCGTCAAGATCTCCTTGATTAAGAACGGAAACAAACTCACCGCTTTCGCTCCCGGCGATGGTGCAATCAACTTCATCGACGAACACGATGAAGTCATGGTCGAAGGTATCGGCGGTCGCATGGGCCGTTCGTACGGAGATATTCCTGGTGTCCGCTACAAGGTCATCCAAGTCAACGGTGTTTCGCTCGACGAAATGGTCCGTGGCCGCAAAGAAAAGCCAATCCGCTGAGGTGTGTATTATGTCCGAAACAGAAACAGTCACCGAACCCGTGGAAGAAGTCGAAGAAGTCGAAGAAGTTCGACCCATTGCCGGAATCGGCACCCTTGTCTTCGGTAAGTGGGATGCATCAGGCGTCACATGCAAAGATCCTGGACTTGCACCTTACATCAACCTCACAACGGTCGGCGTACCCCACACCGGTGGACGCCACGCAAACGCTTGGTTCGGAAAAGCAAAGCTTTCCGTCGTTGAGCGCTACATCAACAAACTCATGCGAACCGGTCCATACACTGGAAAGAAGCAAGGCGCTATGAAAGCCTTCGAAACCTCCTTGGACACAATGGAAGCAAAGTCCGGCGAAAACCCACTGCAAACCTTCGTCAATGCTCTTTGCAACGCTGCACCAATGGAAGAGATCACCCGGATTAAGTTCGGTGCTGTGTCCCAACCAAAGGCTGTTGACTCCTCACCTTCACGCCGTCTCGACGTCGCTCTACGCAATCTTGCCAAGGGCGCACAACAAGGAACCCACAAGTCCAAGCGCACCTTGACCAGTTGCATTACCAATGAACTGACAAAGGCCGCTGCTGGTGACGTGACCTCCTACGCTGTGTCGAAGAAGGAAGAATTGGAGCGCATCGCTGCCTCCGCTCGCTGAATAAATCAGCGACGCAACGACACCGGTAACAGACCGGTCACCTCAATCGTTTGGTGTCAACTTTGTATGGCATACAGCGTTGCTTTCTTCACCTCTGTTGCGAGTCACTTAAGAACCCCATTCAGGTGGCCAAGAACGACGAGAAGTCACGGGTGATTCCATGGGACGAAAGGAAGACAACATCAAGAAGGCCACAGAGGTCATGCACATTTTGCCGCAAATTCGAAATCTGTGCATCGCAGCACACATTGACCACGGAAAGACAACACTGTCAGACAACCTGATCGCAGGTGCTGGTATGATGTCTGCAGAACTCGCTGGCTCTGCCCGTGTTCTCGATTTCGACGAACAAGAATCCGCTCGTGGTATCACAATCAACGCAGCGTCTGCTTCGATGGTTCACGCCGTCGAAGGTACAGACTACCTCATCAACCTCATCGACACACCAGGTCACGTTGACTTCGGTGGCGACGTCACACGTGCTATGCGTGCTGTCGACGGATGTTTCATCCTCGCATGTGCTGTTGAAGGACCAATGCCTCAGACCGAGACCGTGGTTCGCCAAGCTCTCAAAGAAAAGGTGCGCCCTGTACTTTTCATTAACAAGGTCGACCGACTGAT